>Ga0181527_1000748_pt1 | contig 36654 bp, 36 predicted proteins | sample PEATcosm2014_Bin_30_FD_119762 | JGI IMG/M metagenome (GOLD analysis project Ga0181527, IMG submission 119762) | Peatland microbial communities from MTU Mesocosm Facility, Houghton, MI, USA - PEATcosm2014_Bin06_60_metaG | ecosystem: Environmental > Terrestrial > Soil > Wetlands > Peat | place...
CGCGCCGATCTCATTCCCAACCTCGTCGCGACTGTTCAAGGTTACGCCAAGCAGGAAAAGGACGTCCTCACCCAGGTCGCCGAAGCGCGCGCCAAGGCGACACAGATCAAGATCGACGCCTCCTCGCTCAGCGACCCGGACAAGATCAAACAGTTCCAGGACGCGCAGGCGCAGCTTAGCGGCGCGCTCGGACGCCTGCTCGCGGTCAGCGAAGCCTATCCCGACCTCAAGTCCAACGCCAATTTCCTGGCGTTGCAGTCACAGCTGGAGGGAACGGAAAACCGCATTAACGTCGCGCGGCGCGACTATATCGAGGCCGCCCGCGACTTCAACCTCGCGCTGCGCACTTTCCCGACGCTGCTGTGGGCCAAAACCTTCTTCTCATCGGAAAAGCCGCTGGCCGAATTCAGCGCCAGCGACGCGGCACAAAGCGCGCCGCAAGTAAAGTTTTAAGTGGCCGCGTCTTTTTGCCACTCCAATGCAAGAGGGCGAAATGAGGTCGCCCGCGGCGCCCTCGCACCCGCTCGCGCGCCAGTTTTTCTTTGTCGGAAGACGCCTATTTGGCGATCAAGGGAGAGGAGATTGCGTAAAAAATGAACCAGCACGCCCCCCGGCCTTCCCTCAACGGCGAAGGCGATGCGCGCGCGACGCTCGGCGAGATTTGCTCGAGCAACGCGATGTGGCGGCACATGCGCGAGGAGGCGAGCGCGGCGTTGACCCTGGAGCCGGCGCTGGCGCCATTACTGGTCGGGTCCATTCTAAACCGATCAAGTTTCGCCGAGGCGATTATCCGCCGCGTCAGCGCCAAGCTTGGCGCGCCGGCCGTGCCCGCCGAAATGATCGCCGACGCATTCGAAGCCGCGGTCGCGGCGGAGCCCGAGATCATTGAGGAATTTCGCGCCGATCTCGCCGCCATTGTCGAGCGCGATCCGGCTTGCGGCCGTCTGATCGAGCCTTTCCTCTATTTCAAGGGATTTCACGCGGTCCAGGGCCATCGCTTGGCGCATTGGCTATGGCGTCGAGGCCGCATCGACTTCGCGCTCTACCTGCAAAGTCGCGGCTCGGAGGTTTTCCAGACCGACATCCATCCCGCAGCTCGCTTCGGGCGCGGCGTCTTCCTTGATCACGCGACTGGGCTCGTCGTCGGCGAGACCGCCGTGGTCGAAGACAATGTATCTATATTACAAAATGTTACGCTTGGAGGCACGGGCAAGGAGTCCGGGGACCGCCATCCAAAAGTGAGGCGCGGCGTTTTAATTGGCGCGGGCGCGAAAATTCTTGGCAATATTGAAATCGGCGCCTGCTCGCGCGTGGCCGCTGGCTCGGTCGTCTTGCAAAACACGCCGCGCAATGTGACCGTGGCGGGCGTGCCGGCTAAGGTCGTCGGAGTCGCCGGCTGCGCCGAGCCCGCGCGGCGCATGGATCAACTGCTCAGCGAACTCGCTTATGATTCGTTCACTTATATGATTTGAAACAAGCCTCCGTGAAATTAGGCGATAATGTCGGGGGTGATTTGGTCCTCGAGGTGCTGCAGTCGGTCGCGCAGCAGCAGCTTGCGCTTTTTCAAGCGTTGAATTTGCAGCTGATCGACGGCCCCAACCGCCAAGAGCGCTTCGATGGCGGCCTCGAGATCATGATGCTCCAGCCGCACCCTCTCGACTTCCGCGCGAATCTCGGCCTTTTCGGCCTCGTTAGGATTTTCGTTCATACACCGGTCGCCGCCACCGTGTTTCCGCCCGTCGCGCGCGCGATTTCGCGAGTGAATCGCGCGCTCGGCCATTATCGCCTCCTGGAACGGTCGCCGGCAACAGAAATTGCATGGCCGCTCTCTCGATCGCCATTTCGGGTTCCGGCCTCGACGGAGCGCCGAAAACCCGCTCATCCCCCGAGCCCCAGAGCGCTGCGCACCAGCGCGGAATAGCCATACAGGTCGGCGCGCATTTGCAGACGGCCGTCCTCGTCCACGAAGGCGGTGAAATATTCAATGTGGATCGGCAGCGGTTTGGTTAGATTGATATAGCGTTCCGAGCCGCCGATCAGCCTCTTCACCCTTTCCTCGGACCAGCCGCTGCCGGGGCCAAGCACCGCCTCGGCGAGGGCGAAAGGGTCTTCGACCCGCATGCAGCCGTGGCTGAAGGCGCGGTGGTCGGCGGCGAACAGGCCGCGGGACGGCGTATCGTGCAGATAGACCGAGAAATCGTTCGGAAACATAAATTTGATTCGGCCTAGCGCGTTGTCTTCGCCCGGCGGCTGGCGCACCGTAAGCTTGCCGTTGTGATAGGCGATCTTCCAACCGCGCCGGGCGAGATAGGAGAGATCGCCGCCGTGCTTGGGCAGCATCTCCTTATTGATGATCGACTGCGGCACGTTCCAGGATGGGTTCACGATGATGAATTGCAACGCATTTGAGAACACCGGCGTTGGCGTGCCCTCCTTGCCTACGATCACCTTGGCGCGATGCGCGACGGCGCCGTCCCGCACCACCGCCAACTCGAACTCCGGAATATTGACTTCGACATGACTCCCGCCAAGATCGCGCGGGAGCCAGCGCCACCGCTCCATATTGGCGATAATCTCGGCCTCCACGCGCGAAACCGAAGTCCCATTCGCCGCCATCTTCCGACGCGCGGCCTTGTTCGCGGTCGAAGGCGTGTCGGTCAATGGCAAGGCGCTGCTCGCCTCTGCCAATTGGTCGACGTCGCCGAGCGCGCGGCGCGAACGCAACTCGATCAGCTTCGCTCTCAGCTGCCGGTAGCCGTAATGCGCTGGATTGAAGCCTTGCAGAACTTCGTCCGCGCCGGCGCCCCCCGTCGCGACGCGGGTCAGCGCTTCGCCCATGTCTGGCAAGGCGGGGCGCGCGCCAATCAAATGCGAGATTCGCTGCGGATCGACTCGGGATCCGGACGCCTGCGCGACATAGACCGCGACCGCCTCGCTGAGCGCGAATTCGTCCGAGAGCCGAGGCGCGCCCGCCTCCATGGCCGGGATTTTGTAGGCGGATATGTCGAGACCGTCCTCGCCGGCTTCGCGCAGCCGACGCGCGGCGGAGCGCGTGGATTGGCGCCAATCCGCGCCGTCGAGCCATATAGGCGTGAAATCGCGCGCGACGTAGAAACCGACGATGGCCGCGCGAAGCCGACGGCGTTCGATCCCGCGTGGCGCGGCGCGGTTCCAGTCGTCGAGCGCCAGGGCCAAAGCGCGCTGTTTGGGGTCGAGCAGTTCAAAGGCGAAAGCGCGGTCGTCTCCGGGCGTGGCGACGACAGGGGTCAGATCGACGAGCGGCGACGCCTCGAGCGTCTCGAACAGCGCCGGATCGAAGGTCGGCCGCGGCGCGGCCTTGAGCGTCGCATGGGCCATTTGCAGCAGCGGCGCCGGCTGGGGGAGCGGAGAGGCGCGAAAGGCGACGCTCTCCCGCGCCACCGCGGGCGTCGCGTGAAAAGCCGGCGAGAGGCAAGACGCCGCCGCCAACGTCCAACATAATCGAGAGATTCGCAAGCGAATGCTCATGAGTTGTCCTGTGACCTGCTTTGGGCGCATCCCGGTCGCAAAAGCCTCCTCGCGCCCCATGGAGCAGGAGCCTAATGCCAGATCGTCAATAATTAAATGCGTCGCCGCACGTCGCGAACGCACGCGGCGAAAATTTATTGACCGTTGCCCGAGCGCCACGGCGCTAGCGTCTAGCTTGCGCCAGAGGCTCCCCACAGGCGCCTTATGTGTTGAAGCGGAAATGCAGCACGTCGCCGTCGGCGACGAGGTAGTCCTTGCCCTCCAACCGCAGCTTGCCGGCTTCGCGCGCGCCCGCCTCCCCCTTCAGAGTCGTATAATCCGCGTATGCAATTGTCTCCGCCCGAATAAAGCCCTTTTCGAAATCGGTGTGGATGACGCCGGCGGCCTGCGGCGCGCGCGTTCCCTGTTCGATCGTCCAGGCGCGCGCCTCCTTCGGGCCAACGGTAAAGTATGTGATGAGACGCAAAAGCTCGTAGCCGGCGCGGATAACCCGGTTGAGGCCGGGCTCTTGTAGCCCCACCGCCTCCAGATAATCCTTTTGCTCCGCGGCCGGCAGCACGGCGATTTCGCTCTCGATCTTCGCCGAAACGACGACGCAGGCGGCGTCCTCCTCCTTCGCGCGCGCGAAAACCTTCTGTGACTGCGCATTGCCCTCGGCCGCCGCGCCCTCCTCGACATTGCAGACATAAAGCACGGGCTTGGAGGACAGCAGGCCGAGACCACCCAGCGCCGCGCGCTCCTCCGGCTTGATCTCGACGAGCCGCGCCGGCTTGCCCTCGCGCAGCAACTCGAGGCAACGACGCATCAGATCGAGCAGCTCCTTGGCGTCCTTATCGCCGCCCTTGGCCTTTTTCTCCGCCGCGACGACGCGCTTTTCCAGGCTGTCGAGATCGGCCAGCATCAGTTCGGTCTCGATTGTCTCGATGTCGCGCAGGGGGTCGACGCCGCCGTCAACATGGGTCACGTCGCCGTCCTCGAAACAGCGCACGACATGCGCGATGGCGTCGCATTCGCGTATATTGGCCAGAAACTGATTGCCGAGCCCTTCGCCCTTGGAGGCGCCGCGCACGAGGCCGGCGATGTCGACGAAGGTGAGGCGCGTCGGAATGATCTGCTTCGAGCCGGCGACCTTGGCGAGTTCATCGAGGCGAGGGTCGGGCACGGCGACTTCGCCGACATTGGGCTCGATGGTGCAAAACGGGTAATTGGCCGCCTGCGCCGCCGCCGTCTGGGTCAGCGCGTTGAAAAGGGTCGATTTGCCGACATTCGGCAAACCGACGATGCCACATTTGAAGCCCATGTCGGTCCCGCTAGCGAAAGGAATTGGTTGCGGCGCGGTATGGGCGGGCCGCGCGCAAAAGGCAAGGGGCGCGTGGATTTTCTGAATGGGCGAAGGGCGACGAGAGTGCCGTCGGGGTTATTGCCCCTCGTCGACCGTCGGACCGAAGACGTCTTCGAAACGGCGGCGTAACGCCGCGTCCACGACGGGCGTCGCGCATGGCGCGCCGAGCTCTTCGAGGCTCGTTACTCCATATTGCGCGGCGCGAATGCCGCAGGGCGCGATGCCGGCAAAATGCGACAGATCGGGAGCCACATTCAGCGCGACTCCATGAAAACTCACCCAATGGCGCAAGCGCACGCCGAGCGCCGCGATTTTGTCTTCGGCCGGCTCGAAGGCCGGGCCGCGCGGCTTGTCCGGTCGCGGGACCCAGACGCCCACCCGGTCGGCGCGGCGCTCCGCGCCGACGCCCAAATCGCCGAGCGCGGCGATCAGCCAACCCTCCAACGCGCAAACGAAAGCGCGCACGTCGCGGCGTCGGCGGGAAAGATCGAGCATCACATAGGCGACACGCTGGCCCGGGCCGTGATAGGTGTATTGTCCACCTCGCCCGCTACGATAAACCGGAAATCGGGGATCGAGGAGATCGGCGTTCTTCGCCGAGGAGCCCGCCGTATAGATCGGCGGATGCTCGAGCAACCAGACCTGTTCGCGCGCGGCGCCCCTGGCTATGGCTTCGGCCCGCGCTTCCATTCGCGCCACCGAATCCTCATAGGGAACGAGGGTTGGCGAGATCAGCCACTCGACCGGCGGAGAGCCCGGAGTTGGCGACATTGAGGGCGCGTTCGCGGCGCGGTCTGGCGTCATGTCTCATTCCATTGAGCCGCGCTATAAATATGTGCGAGATCGGCTCCACATGCGCTCGAAACGGCTCCGTGTCGTTATTTGACGACGAGCACGGGGCATTGCGCAAGCTGAGTGATGCGATCCGCGCGGCTTCCGATGAGTCTTTCATATAGCTCCGAATGCCCCACCGCGCCGATAACGAGCAGCTCCACCTCAAGTTCGGCGGCGAGTTTGACGATATCGCGCACGGCGTGTCCAACCAGGACATGCGTGCGCAGTTGCAACTGGCGCTCCCGAGCAGCGTCGCTCGCGCGCCGCAGCACGTCGCCGTAACGTCGATCCGCGACTTCCTTCGCATCGCGGACATCAGCGATGAACTCCGGCAGATTCGGAAGCTCCTCGACGCACACCATATGCAATTCGGATTGATTCTGCTCCGCCAAGGCTATCGCCAACGAGAGAGCGCGAAAAGCGGACTCCGACCCGTCGTTCGCGTGCAGGATTTTCTTGAACAATTTGGCCTCCCAACGTCATTGATTCGTCGTCGCGGCTGGCGGAGACGCCTCCGTCTCTATGGCGGCGCCGACGTCAGCAGAGTCTTTCGGCAGCAGGTGGCGAGGCAAGAAGAAGCTGTTGGCGATCACCGTCGGAATGATCGCCGTGGCTATGATGGCCGCCACCAATGTCGAATACTGGCTCTCGTCGATGATCTTGTGCGACAGGCCGAACAGCGAGGCGATGGTGCCGAAGGTCAGACCGGATGCCATGATCAAAGTGGTGTACATCGCGTCCCTGCGCGGCGATCCAAAGGCTTTCGCCACGGGATAGACGCTCACGACCTTGGTCACGACCTCGACGACGAGCAGGATAACGACGCCGATTGGCGCCAAAATGACAGCCGTAATCGATACGAAATAGCCGGCCCTGATAAAGTAAAAGGGCGTCAGCAGTCCGATAACGATCGTGCGAAGCCTGCGAATCAGCGCGTGATCGCGGCCGACGCTTCCAGCGAGCGTCATGCCGATGAGATAGGCGGGCAACACCGCTTCGCTGTCGGCCCATGTGGCGAGCGACCCCAGCCCCAGCAGGCAGAACAGCAAGAGTTTCGCCTCGAATTCCGAGGGGCGCCCGCCGAAGATTTTGAATAGATGGGGCGTGACCCGCGGCAGACCGATAAAGGCGGCCGCGGTCACGACGACGAACACCGCCGTTTTGAACGTGAAGGGAGCGAACACCAGGCCGAGCGTGACGACCGTTCCGAGATCGGTGACGAAACAGGCCGCGAGAATGGTCTTGCCGAAGTCGGTTCGGTTGAGGCCATATTCCATCATCACCGTATAGACGACCGCGACCGAGGTCGCGGCCAGCGCGATGCCGGCGAGAACGGCGGGCATCGTGTCCCAACCCAGGAGATAATGCGCCGCCGACCAACATCCAACGGCGGGGACCAGGAAGCTGGCGACGCCGATCGAAAGGGATTCCTTCCATTTCGCCTTGAACACGTCGGGGTCCAGTTCCGCTCCGGCGAGAAACGTCAGGAGAATGGCCCCGACGCCGGCGAGGGTTTTCACCCAGGGCTCCTGGACGCCAAAGATCTCGACGCCGACCGTGACGCTGAAAATCGCCCGCGCCAACATCCCGACGATGATCTCGGATAGAGCGGTCGCGATTCGCAATTTGTTGGACACAAGGGTCGCGATCAGCGCGAGCCCGAACACCAAAGCCATTTGCGCCCAAATGCCAGTCATGATTGGCCCTGAATGTTAGAGAGTCGTGTTGAGAGCGGGGCCCAGCGCGAAAGCGCGTCCGCGTCGCATCTCGACGGAGGCGTTTCGGAAAGGGATTGCCGGGCCGATAAGCAGAGGGGATTGTAATTCGCCGAATTACGCATGCGACTCCTTCTCGCGTTAAACGCGCAATAGGAGTCATCGGCCTCTTCGGCGGTTTTGGGGAACTCCATCCCCGTTTTGATCAAATCATTTTAACCGGGATCTCGGCGCTGGCAAGCCGGCATAAGCGCAAAAAGCAAATGGCCGCGCAAAACGCGCGGCCACTCGATTTCGCTCTTCAAAAAAGCGCGACGTCAGTTGAAGGGGTAATAGCGCAGGCTGGTGAAGATCATGCTCTCGGTCGCCTTATACGCGCCGCCCACGCCATTGAACGAGTCCTTGACCGTGTAGGAATATTGCGCGCCAACCCGGACTTTGCCGGCGGGACCGTCGTAGAAGTTATGCCAGATGCCGCTGGTGATCTGTCGCACGTCCTTGATATTGCCGACGCAGGTCAGCGCGGGCGGACCTTCGAAATTACAGCCGATATTGTTGTAGGCCGGGTTGCCGTATCCGTAAGAATAGAGCCCGGCGGCAATGAACGGCGTTCCGGCGAATTTTACGAAGCTGTAATTGGAGCTCGCGAATTCGCCGCCGGCGAAGACATAGACGTCGGTCTGTGGCGTGACGTGGGCGGTCAGGCCGACCATGACCTGGCGCTCGTGAATCGGCTGGACGGAGCCGGTCGGAGAGAAGGTGGCGTCGCTGATCTGAGCCGCGCCATAACGGCCATTGCCGTTGCCGCTCACGCCCGAAAACTGGAAGTCCAGCCATTTCGGGATGATCGGCACGATCAAGCCGGCCTCGAGGGTGCCGCCCCAGACGCTATGCTGGCCCCAGTAGACTTGATCCGTGAAATCGCGCAGCATGCCGCCGACTTCGACGTGGATGTGGCGATCGAGGAATGTCGGATCCCAGGCGGCCTTGCCGATCAGATCGGGCATGCGGTTGGTCGTCACCTCATTTAGCGCGTTATACAGAGAGCCGCCGACCGGACCGACGTTAAATGCGCCCGGAAGGGTGCCGCCGGAACAGGCGCTGCCGGCAATGCCGCCAGTGCCGCTGATGCTCAGACTGGCGTTGGCGAGACAGGGCGCGACATGGCCGTTGACGTCGGAGGCGGGCAGAATATAGGTCGTGGCCGAGCTTTCGGCGGAGAACGCCACCTGAAATTCCGGACCGATGTCCTTTGACACACGAAATCCGGCCTGGCGCGCCCAGGTGAAGCCAGGCATGTACTGGTCGTCGATGACCGGCGGCGTGATAAAGGTGTTCGCCAAGGTGCCTTGCGAGTTCATGCCGATGAGCGAATAGGCTTGGCCCGCCATGACATGAAAGCCGCCAAAGTCGCTTCTGTCGACCTGCGCATAGAGCTCGCGGAAGCGGAAATTGAACGAGTCGCTCTGGTTGAGATTGGCGGTTTGCCCGGCGCCGAGGAAGTCGGTCGCCAGATACATCTTGACGTGCGTGACGTCATCGAGGTCGGCGTCGGTCTGCATCGTGAAGCGGCTGCGACGCACGCTGAAGCGATATTCGGTCCCGTAGGAAGCGACATTGTTGTTGTACGGGATATTCTGGAACGGCGTCGCGATGTCCGTGCCCATGAAGCGGCTGTGATAGTCCGAGGCGAATTCGAAGAAGCCGCCGGGAGTGATGGTGACGGCCTTATAGTAGAACGCGGTTGGCCAGGGCGCGCCGTCCTTGCTCACGAGGCGCAGGGGGCCGCCGGGCCGGGGGGCTTCGACCGTGGCCTGTTCGACGCGCTCGACCTTGCGCTCGGTCTGGCGCTGGCTCTGAGCCTGGCTTTCGAGCCGCTGTTCGAGGCGCTTCAACTGCTCTTTCAGCGCGCGAATTTCGGCCTTCGTTTCCGCGTCCGCCGCAGCAAACGCCGGGGCGCATGATGCGAACACCGCGATCGAAGACACGCCGGCCAAGAGTCCCAAGACCCACTTGCGCGCGCTGCTTTTCTTCAAATTATTCATTCTCTGTCTCCGCGATCGAGGGCCAATCCGAAATTGACGCCTAGCTAGTGCCGACAGCGATAGAGACCATTTATGACACTTTTTAAACATAAATTTTTCACGGCCGGCATATTGGCCGATTTCTGATCTACTGTGGCTCAAATGCCACAGTACGAGCTGGCATTGCTCCAATATTTGAGAAGTCTACTTATTCACTGTACCTCGCGTTCGTTTTGAGCGCCCGGTAACGGCTTCGCGCCGGCGGCCACTATGTTCCTCAGCGCGTTTTCCACTCGGATGAAATTATCCGAGCCATAAGAATTCATGCAAAATCAAAATGCTGGAGCAAGTTCTGATCGAAAAAACCTGTCAACTTTCGCGGAGGTTGCTCTTCGCGGAGGCTTGGCTCACCCGCCGCAGCGTGAGGTTTACGCGGGCTGCGCCGGCGGGCAGGCTCGGCGCGAGGGGCGCCGACGGGGTCGGCAATATTCTGTCGACGCCGTGAAAGCACAGTCGCGCCGGCCCGCCCAAAACCAGCGCGTCGCCGGACGACAGCACGAGCGACATCGTTTTGCCGCCTCGCTTCGTCCCGCCGATTCGAAAACGGCAATCCGCGCCCAGCGACAGCGACACGACCGGCGCGGAAAAATCCTTTTCGTCGCGATCTTGATGGAGCCCCATCCGGGCCTCGGCGTCGTAGACATTGATCAAGCAGGCCTCCGGCGGCGCCGAATAATCGGCGAGATGCTCCCAGGCGAGGAGAAGCGTCTCGGGGATGGCCGGCCAGGGCTCGCCCGTCACCGGGTGGCGGGGCGCGTAGCGATAGCCGCCCTCCTTGTCGCTCAGCCAACCGAGCGTTCCGCAATTGGTCATCCGCACCGACATGGGCGCGCCGGTCCTGGGCATGGTGGAGGTATAGAGCGGCGCCCACGCGATGACCTCGGCAATTTCAAGCGCGAGCTTTTTTTGCGCGACGCGGTCGAGATAGCCTCGATGAAGAATGACGTCGGGGGGTAGGTCGAGCATATATGAATTTTAGCCTATCGCCTCGGGTCTGTCGCCTCCGCGAGGCGAAACTTCGAGAAGTTTCAGCGGCGCGAAGGCGACACAATCCGTCCCTCACTCGAGGCCGCGCGAAGGCGGCCCCGACGCATGGAGGAAATTTAGGGCCTTGGGCGGTTAATCCGATCCCGAACCGCGCCCATTGGGTTCGTATGTGGAGCAGACGTTCAACCATCGCTGCTTCGCGCCGGCGCCGACCATTTGGTAGCAGTCGAAGCAGCGCATGTCCTCTCCGGTATCGACCCATTTCCGGCATTCGGAAAAAGGACTTCCGCCCGCTCGCGCCAAACCGTTAGGCGCAAGGACCGCGAACATCACGCAGACCGCCTTCAGGAACACGGATTTGGCGGCGAATCTAATCATGGCGAATCCCTCCTTGTTCGATCGGTTCGATCGCCTATCGCTTTGCAAAGCTTATAGGAGCGGCTGGGCGACAAGCTGTCATCACTCTGTCATCATTCATCCGTAGAATAGCCATTCCGGATGGATGTAAGAATGATACATAGATCGGGCCTGTGTAGAAGGAAGGTGCGCGCAGTGCTTTTCCGTCAGGCGTTGTGGTTTGGTTTTTTTGAGTAAGATTTGATTGGGCGTCACCGCGAATTCCGCGTGGCGGGGGAGGGCCAAACATGCGGCACGCGGGGATTCTTCGAGGATCCTGCTGGTTTTCGCCTATTTCCCCCGATGGAGATGGAGTCCCCCTCAACTGCCGGAATGGCTGATGACTGCTACGTGCTCGTCGGCGCGGTCAATTCGATCGCGGGCATAACGCGTGCGAGAGGATGCCTTGAATCAAGATCTCGCCGTTTTCATCGTTCCGTTCACGTTGGTTATCGGCGGCGGCCGCCTGGCGTTAGGCGGCCTCTAATTCATCGATATTCGCTATGTGTCGAGCGCGCGGAGAGGCATGTCGATTCCTGGTCGCGGGGCCATTGTCATTGGCGTTTTGGAAATCATCTTATACGGCGGCGCCGAGTCTTTCTTTAACGCCCAACAGGTTCAAACGTCGTCCTGTGAGTTGGATGGCGAATCCGCGCATCCCGAGGCGCGCCGCGGCGCCGATCCCGCGGTTATCCACGAGGCGATCGTCGCTTGCATGAAAGAGGCGGGATACGAATGGGGCTGCGAGCACAGGCGCCGCAGGGACGCGCCGATCGCGACGAACCTTTCTGCTATTTACCCATTCGTTCACTGGACCGGACGATCATAAATATTCAGTTGAGCTTCGAATAGCGCTGGCGGGCCAGCCGGAACTCAGCCCGTGTCACGGAGACGGCCTCACCTCCACGCCGCGGGCGTGGTCGCCGGGCTTCGCTCACGCCAACACATCCTTGGACGCGACGGTCGAATCCGCGTTGAGCGTGTAGATCACCGGCACGCCGGTCGCGAGTTCGAGCGTTGTGACGCTTTCCGGCGTCATCTGGTCGAGCACCATGGCCAAAGCGCGCAGCGAATTGCCATGCGCCGCGACCAGCACGCGCTCGCCGCGCAGCACGGGGGGCAGAATGCGCTGGCAATAGAAAGGCACCACGCGCGCCACCGTGTCCTTAAGGCTCTCGCCGCCGGGCGGCGCGACATCGTAGGACCGCCGCCACAGTCGCACTTGCTCCTCGCCCCATTTGTCGCGCGCCTCGTCCTTGTTGAGGCCGGAGAGATCGCCGTAGTGGCGCTCGTTTAGCGCGCGGTCGCGGACTATCGGCACATTGGACTGACCAAGTTCCTCGAAAATGAGATCGATCGTATGTCGCGCGCGCACGAGCGCCGAGGTGAAGCCAATACTGAACAAAATGTCGCGGCGACGCAGCTCCTGGCCGGCGCGGCGCGCTTCCTCGACGCCGAGCGGCGTTAAGTCCGGATTTTTCCAGCCGGTGAAAAGATTCTTGGCGTTCCATTCGCTCTGGCCGTGGCGAACGAGGACGAGCGTACGATTCATTTTTGCGAAGTCCTCGTGTGATCAACCGCCGGAAAGACCGAGCACGTCGGCCATCGAATAAAGGCCGGGCTCTCGGCCCCTGGTCCACAACGCCGCCGCCAGCGCGCCGCGCGCGAATATGCCGCGGTCCTCGGCGCGATGCGAAAACTCGATGCGCTCGCCCACGCCCGCGAAAATCACGCTGTGATCGCCAATGACCGTGCCGCCGCGCAGGCTAGCGAAACCGATATCGCCAGCCTTGCGCGGGCCGGTGAGGCCGTCGCGCCCCCGCGCGCTGTGCTCGCTCAAGCTCACCCCCCGGCCGCGCGCCGCCGCCTCGCCGAGCAACAACGCCGTGCCTGATGGCGCGTCCACCTTCAGTCGATGGTGCATTTCGACGATCTCGGCGTCCCAGGCCGGCCCGAGGGCCCGCGCCGCGCGCTCGACCAGCACCGCGAGCAAGTTGACGCCCAAGCTCATATTGCCCGAGCGCACTATGACGGTCTTTTGCGCCGCCTCCGCTATCGCTTCGAGATCTCCCTCCGAGAGGCCGGTGGTCCCGATCACATGGGCGACGCCCGCCCGTGCGGTCAGACTCGCCAGCGCCACGGTCGAGGATGGAGAGGAGAAGTCGATCAGCACGTCGCAACATTCGAGAACGGACCCTGGCTCGGCGCTGATGAGGACGCCATTAGGTTCGGAGCCGATCAGCGACCCGGAATCCTGACCGATCGTCGGGGAGTTCGCGCCTTCGAGCGCGCCTGAGAGGCGCATGCCCAGGGTGTCGGGAATTGTCTGCAACAGCATCCGGCCCATGCGGCCGGCGGCGCCCACCACGGCGAGCCGCAAATCGTTCATGTTTCTAACCCTTGATCTTTGCTCGTGTGACAGACGAAAAACTCGGGGCGGCGAGAAGCTTCGCGGATTGATTCGGGGCGGCGGACCAAATCTATACAGGCGGTGCCGCGCGATGAGAAGCGCCCGCATTGTCGCGCGAACTCGGCATTTTGCCTACCTATTCGGGTGGGTATCAATAAGCCGCGCCAATTTCGAACCTCACTTCGCCTTTGGACGAAAGGTCTTGACTCGCGCCGGATCGGTGTCGAGCCAGCCGGCGCCGATAAGGTCCAGACAATAAGGCACGGCCGGCATCACGGCGTCGAGACACAATTCGATCGCCGCCGGCTTGCCTGGCAAATTGATGATAAGACATTTACCGCGATGCGCCGCGAGCTGGCGTGACAGGATCGCCGTGGGAACCTGCTCCAGGGATACCTTGCGCATCAGTTCGCCGAAGCCCGGGAGTTCGCGCGGCGCGGCCGCCAGCGTCGCCTCCGGCGTCAGATCGCGCGGGCTGGGACCGGTTCCCCCCGTCGTGACGATGAGATCGCAGCCAACGATGTCGGCGAGGTCGATCAAAGTGTCGCGCACGCTCTCGAAACCGTCGGGAATAATGCGCCGCTCCAGACGGAATGGCGTCGTCAGAACCTTGCGGAAGTAGGCCTCGATCGCCGGTCCGCTTTCGTCGGCATAGACGCCGGCGCTGGCGCGGTCGGAGGCGGTGACGACGCCGATGACGGCGGGAGGATGAATTGTGCTCATGGCTGTTCCGTTCGTGCGCATCGAGGCGCCGGCGGCCTGGCGCGTTCAAGCAGCGGAACGGCGATCCGCGCCAGCGCGTCGGCATAGGCTCTCGGACTAAAGACCGCGTCGTATAGCCGCCGCGTGTCGCTGGTCGCGCAATCTCGCGGCAAGGAGCCGACACGCAGTTTCGCGGAAGTCTCGCGAAGAGCGGCGGCGAAGCCGGGCGCGTCTTCTCTCAGCGTGACGTTGGCGAGGCCGCTTGAATCGACGCCCATGCCGCGAAAGGCGGCCGACGTCGCGATCAAAGGCGCGCCGCTGGACAAAGCCTCCACCGCCTTGATTGACAGGCCGTGGCCTTCGACGGTCGGCAGCAGAATACAGGCGGCGTCGGCGTAAACGGCGCCGAGATCGGCGACCCGGCCTTTAAATCGCGCGCGATGCGCCTCATACAACGCCTTGTCGCGATTCTTCACGCCCGCGTCGATATTACCGTAAATCGACACCGGAACGTCGCCGGCCAGCGGTAGAACCTCGTTTAGAAACCAGCGCAGACTGACGAAATTAGCGTAATTGTCGCTGGCGACGATCACGATGCCCCGGCCCTTTTCGCTCAGCGGAACCGGCGCGACGGCGGGATAGACCAGCGCATGGCGGACTTGGGGCAGCAATCGCCCGAATTCGCGATGCTCTTCTTCATTGAGATGGAAGCAAAGATCCGCCTGGCCGGTCCAGTCCAGTTCGACCGCCAACATATCCTCGTAGGTCGTGTATGGCGGCACGAAAAACCCGCCTTGGTTGCGCAGTACATATTGGCGGGCTTGAATATCCTGGGTTTCGCAGATGATTGGCGCTTGCGAGGCTCCGCGCAGCCGCCGAGCCAGGGGCAGCGTGAAATAATGGTTGGCGTGGATGAGGTCGATCCGCTCCGTCTCCAATCCGGTTGGAAGCGGCGCCAGCTTGGCGAGTTCGATCAGCCACTTCGCCTGATTGCCGTGGATCAATGGCCACCAGCCGTCTTTTAGCAGCCTTGAAGTCCAAAGGCCGCCGCGCGGCGGAGTGGCGTAATAGCGGCGGTCGGCGGCGAGATCTTTTGTCGCCGCGATGTAGTCCGCCCATCGGCCTCCCGGCGGCGGCGGCGACGGCACGTCCATCATGGCGACGGAAATCGCTCGGGCCCCGAGCGCCTTATAGGCGTTAATCTGGCTCACGTTAACCTGATAGCTGCCGCACGAATGCCAGGCCGCGTGAACCACCGCGACCGTTCTCCCGGTCAGCGGCCCGTCGGCGACCCTCTCTTCAGACGTTCTGGCGGCGTCGCCCGACCCCAAATCCACCCCTCTTGCTAACCGCCGGACTTTCCAAGTAGACCTTGGTATATGATCCCGTCCCCCCCAAATCCAGCTTTTTCGTCCCTCAACGATCGCGCGGCCGCCAGCGGCCGCTACGGCGTCGCCATTGTCGGCAATGACAAGATCATCGACTGGCTGCTGCCCTTTCTGGAGAGCTATCGCGCCACCAACTCCGCCTTGCCGCTGTATCTCATCCCCTACGACGACAATATCGCGCAAACCCGCCGCGCGGCGGAGATATATGGCGCGCATTTCGTCGAAGAGGAGCCAATCGAGATCGATCGGCTCGCGAACGAGCTTTACCCTGGCATTTTCAACAATAATCGTCGGCGCTTGAGAAAGCTCCAGGCGCTGGCGCTCCCGCTCGACGAAGTGGCGTACGTCGATGTCGATGTAATCCTGTTTCAAGACTTCACGCCGATCTTCGGACGGCTGAAGGCGAGCGAGACCGAATTCATCGTGGCGTCGCCGAGCTTCGAATATGTCTATAACGACCGACGCGCCGCCTATCCCTTTTTGGACAATGTGCTGCTGTTCAACGACGGTTTTTGGGTCACGTCGAACAAATACCTGAAACTCTCCGACTTTCTCGACACCATGGCCAAGGACGCGGGGATATTCCATGACGTGCGCAAGCGCGGCCAGCTTTTCGCGCAACCTTTGGTGAATTTCGTCACCCATCGGCGCGGACTGAAGATCGCGCTTCTTCCCGATGTCGTGGCGAACGCCTCGCACGAGAGCTTCTACAAGGCGCCGGGCGTGACCTTCGCGAATGGAAAACCGCTCGCCCCCGATGGAAAGGAAATTTACTTCGCGCATTGGGCGGGCGCGACGGCCTTGCCCTCGCGCGGCGTGTTCGATTCGGCCTGGACGGAATATTCCAAAGCGGCTTGGGCGAGGTTCAAGAAATGAGCCGCCGCGCCGGCGATCGCTAAATATGGAAGCGCTAAGGAAATGCCGCGACTGCTGTTCATCTATCTTATCAAGCGCGTCGCGCTCGGTGCCTTCGTTGTCGAATCCGCGCTTTGCGTGCCCGTGGTGCTATCCTATCTTTTAGGCCAGTTGCCAGCCGCCGCCGTGCGCGGGGGCCTGGTGTGGCCGGCAATTGTCGGCGTGACGCCCACGGTCGCCTATGTGGCGCTGCCGATGGCCGTTGGGGTCGCCACGGCGATGACGTTCGCCAGCATGGCAAGCGAGAGTTTGATCTCTGTTTTATACGCGCTTCGCCTTTCGGTTTGGGCCATTTGCCGACCGACTTTGGTCCTGGCGCTACTCTTGGTCGGCGCGGGTCTGGCGCTCGCGAATTTTATCGCGCCGCAATACCAGGGAAGCATGCAGGACGTGCTCAACGTCGTGCGCAACTCGCTCAACCACCGCATGCTCGAGCCCGCGCGTTTCTATACGTTCGAAAACGGCGCCAAGACCCTCTATCTGGAACGCTGGGAGACGCCGGATATCGCCGTCAATCTGTTCGTGCGGCAGATTTCCGTCGAAAAGATGCAGGAGCAGACCATCACGGCGGCGCGCGCCGAATTTCGGCGCAACGAATCCGGAGTGGTCGTCGCGCTGACCAAGGGCAGCATTCAGACCCGCCCGATCGACACCAGCGACGTGCGAATCGCCGCTTTCGACGAATATGCGATCGCTTTGCCGATGCAGGGCAGCGGGGGCTTGCCCCCGCGCGACTGGCATGGCGTCTATGAACTGCCGGCAAAGGAGTTCATGGCGCAGTTCATGGTCGCGCGCGCGGATTCGAGACTGCTTGCCGAATGGACGACCGAGGCCGCCATGAGGATGGGCGTCCCGCTGTTGACTCTGGGGCACTCGCTGCTCGCCATGGCGCTTGTGCTCAACTTCGGCAATATAACCGGCCGGCGTGGGGCTGGCGGCGCGCTGACGATCATCGCCATTCCAACAGCGCATATTCTGTTTCTCGTGGCGTTGCAGTCACTGTTGCGGGCGGATGCGCGCTTCGTCGTTCTACTCGCGGCGATGGCGCTGCTCGAAATTCTGGGTTCGGCCTGGCTGATCGCGCGGCTGAATTACGGGCCGCGCCCCAAGCTCCTCGCCGCCGGCGCGGCGCCCGGCTATTCAGCGCCGAACGATGGCCTCGCCGCGCCTTACGCGTAACTCCGGCGCGGCGCGGTCGAGAACTTGGGTTCAGATGACGTCGACGATGACCGACTTGTAACGCATGAAGAATTGGTAGCCGAACAGGAATACGGCGTAGGAAGCCGCGACGAGCAGCACGTAGCCAAAAGGATTTGGCAACACGCCGTCGAGCGCGACGGCGCGGAGCATGTCGATATAGTCGCCTACTATGTTGAACCGCAGCCAGATCGCATATTGGGGCGGCACTTGATCCATCGAATAGAACACGGGGGTCGCGAACATCAGGATCGGCACGATCGAGGCCATGATATGCGCGACATCGCGTGTAAAGGCCCCAAGCGCCATGAAGAACCAAACGATCCCCAGAATGAACAGCGCGAAAGGCGCGAACAGCAAGGGCGCGAACAGCAGGGTTCCCGGGAGCGGGCCGCCCGTGACAAGCCGAAAGGCCAAAAACACGACGAATGCGATGCCGCCATAGGTGAAAGCACGGATCGTAGCGGTCCAGGCGATGGTTTCACTGGGAAAGATCGATTTTTTGACGAAATTCACGTGCTCATGCAGCAGCATCGGCGCACGATAGGCGAGTTCGCTGAAGAGATTGAAGACGATCAGCCCGACGAAAATTCTGCCGGCGTATTCGGTCACGCTCTTGCCGGCGGCGAGCTGCGGCACGGTGATCGAAAACACGGCCGTATACGTCAACATCATGATCAGCGGCGCCAGCACGGCCCAGGCCGGGCCCAGCGCGGAGCCGCGAAACCGGGACATGAACTCTCGCCGCGCCACCGCGCGGATAAGCTCCCGATGGCGCCAGGCGCGCGTGAAGGGTTCGATGGTTTCGGGCGGCAACGTGATGGGCAAAGGGCGTTAAATCCTTTTCCTATTCATGGGCGCATGGCGCGAGTTTAAGGCCAGCATAGACCAGTTGCGACGGGCGCCTGTCAATGGCGGGCGGGTTATCAACCCCGCGCGGTGAAGGCATCGCGTGGCGTGTCGAGCATTTACATCCGATAGATAATGTTCTGGCGACGTCCAAAGATAGAATGCCATCTTAGCTTGTCGAGGCCGCGCTTAGGCCTTCGTCGTGCTATTTTCCGCGTTCGATGGGGTTCAAACGGTCACGCAACGCGGACTCTCGCGATTTCAATGCGTCGGGCTCGACACGCGCGTTCAGATCATCGAGCAATCGGCTATCTTCTCCCGGCCGGCGATTTCGGCCTGCCTCCTGGACGGTGAATGCGCCCCCGCGGCGGCGTCTCCGGCGCCTCAAGATCTTTCGGTCCGCGTCCGATCGCGCTCGCGGCGACCCGCGCGACCGCCGCGATCCCGCCATGGCCGGCGGCCTTGGCTTCAGCGGCGGCGAGATCATGCCGCCGACCTTCATCGAGATGCGGCGGCATCGCCGCCTTGAACTTCAGGAGTGAATCTTCGTCGATCATTCCGCAACGTTACGCCGCGCGCCGTCGCCTGGAATCCCATGTCCGTGCCGGTGATAAGCCGATTTAGCCATCCCCTGACGAGTTTTATGCCGGAAACCGAGAAGGCGGGCGTCTTGGTCGCGGCCGAAGCGCGGCGAGTCCTCACGCCGCCAGCGCGGGCGCCGCGTCGCAAAGGCGAAAATCCTTGGTCGCTGGAGTCGGCAGGCTATTCCAGGACGCCGCCTCGTAGCCCCTAGCGCAAAGATCACCCGCTCCCGCCGCCGACATTTCGACGACGAGCCGCGTCGTCGGGTTCAACACGGGCGGCACGGCCCAGCGGAACGCAGGACCACCGGGAGCGAAGCAGCGCATCGTGGCCTTGCGCGCGTCGTTGTTGGCCAAGCCCATGCGACCGTTCCAGCCCTCGCGGGGCGTCTGCCAGTCGTTGGCGACCGTCGCCGCGCCGCGCAGCACAAGCGCCTCGCGTTCGGTCCGCTCGACGACCGCCATCTCGTCGGGCCGAGTTCCGGTCAGCGTGAACAAGGCCGGCCGAGCCAGCGGCTCGCGCGACAAAAGCGCCAAGGCGTCCTCGAAGCTTTCACAGGTTTCGAACGCGAGACGCAGCAAATGGTCGGGCGGCCAGCCGTCCTCTCGCATCAGCGCATTACCGAGATTGATCATGGCGTCGTAGGGAAGCCCGATGAGTCCGCGGGTGCGCCGGCGCATCGGCGCCTGGTTGATGACCGCGCAAAAGCGTCCCGGCGCCATCGCGCTCAACACGCCGACCGCTCCGGGCCAGGTGACGTTGTAGAAGTCGCCCGCCGGCCCGGATTGCCAAGCGATTTCGACGCAACGGCCGAGCCCGTCGAAGGGCCAGTCGAGCGAGCGGCGCAGCAGCGGCGCGCCGCTTGGCCCTGTCGCCGCCGAGGTCGTACAGGCGAAAAGATAGGACATGTTGAGGGTCAGCGCCCCGGGAAAACCCAGAATCCGCGCGACGTCATGGAGATCCTCGCCATAGGTCGAAACCGAACTGCGCAGCCATTTCCCGGCGATGAGGTCTATCGATGACAAACAAACATGCCGGCTCCAGCGTGGGACCGGCGCGAGACAAAGCTCGCTTAGCGCCGCGGCCGCCGCGACGCGGGCGCGCGTATGCGCGACGGGACCGCCGCGCCGCACATCGAGCAAGGGAATGTGGTTCATGTGGCTCTCCCGTTGGGAAACCGTCATCGAACCGAGATACTTTTCACATCTTCCTGTCATAATATAGCAAAAAACTTGTCATATTTCGCCTAGGCCTATGATCCGAGAGCTAGGGCGAGTTCGCGGAGCGGTCCGCCAGCTCGGCAATGCCGCGAGAATCTCGCCCATGAACTCTTTTATCCGCCGAGCGCCGTCGCGGCGCATGACCGCCGTGGGCAGCGTCTCCAGCCATTTCAGGCGCTGATCGAGACGCCCTCCTTCGCGCGTTCCGTCATTATAATGTGACGCCCCGCCGATGAATTTTTCCGCTTCCCAATGTCGCCAATGGCCCGGCTTTATCGCCTCGGCCCCCGGAATGGCGGCCCTCGCGCTCGCGCGGATCTCCGTCGAAACTTGCATGGACACCACGAAATCCAAAAGCGGGACCATTGAGGCGCCCAGCCTTGAAGCCCGCCGCTCAACACGCGATCCGCTCCATGCAAAAACATTTATTGCATAAGCCGGAGCCGATCGGCGACCGCGCGCCCCAGTGTCGCGACGCCGGCTCCTGGCGCGCCCGTGACATCTATGCAGCGTGGTTTCATGAGGACAAATATCGACGGCGATCGCCGCGGCGCCTCGACGCCATTTTGCTATGGTGTCGGGGCGCGAATCGCTCGTCCTTCAAGCCCGCTCTCCCAAAGGCGCTTCCATGCCGCAAACCGCCGTCGTCTCCGCCTTCACCGCCCTCGACGCTCACGCCCGCGCGTTGCGCGCGGAGAGCGCGCGCGACTTGTTCGCGCGAAACCCATCGCGTTTTCATGAATTTTCCGTCCCGCTCGACGATTTTCTGTTCGATTTCTCCAAGCACAAGATCACGCGCGAGACTTTGGCCCTGCTGGTCGCGCTGGCCGGGGCGCGCGATCTCGAGGGTCGGCGCGCGGCGCTGTTTGGCGGCGAGGCCGTCAACAACACGGAAGGGCGCGCCGCCATGCACATGGGGCTGCGCGATCTTTCAAACAAGCCGATCATCGTGCAAGGCGTCGATATGCGGGGCGAGATCGAGGCGACGCGCGAGCGCATGTTCGCTTTCGCGCGCGGCATACGGACAGGCGCGATTTTGGGCGCGGGCGATAAGCCCTTCACTGACGTCGTGAATATAGGCATCGGCGGCTCCGATCTCGGGCCGGCCATGGCGGCGCGCGCATTGTCGCCCTATCGCGGCGCGGGGCCGCGCACGCATTTCGTCGCCAATGTCGACGGCGCCGATCTCGCCGACACGCTTGAGCCGCTCGATCTTTCGCGCACGCTGTTCATCGTCTCGTCGAAAACTTTTACGACGCAGGAGACAATGGCTAACGCCGCCAGCGCGCGGGCGCGCGTCGTGGCGGCGCTCGGCGAGGCGGCGGTGCCAAGGCACTTCGCCGCCGTGTCCACGCGGCTCGACAAGGTGGCGGAATTCGGCATTAATCCCGAGCGCGTGTTCGGCTTTTGGGATTGGGTCGGCGGACGCTATTCGCTATGGTCGTCGATCGGACTTGCTCTAGCGATCGGCGTCGGCCCCGATCATTTCACGCAATTTCTGCGCGGCGGCTTCGACATCGACACGCATTTTCGCGAGGCGCCGCTCGATAAAAACATCCCCGCGCTAATGGGCCTTTTGGGCGTGTGGCATCGCAATGTGCTGGGCCGCGCGGCCCATGCCGTCATCCCCTATGACCAGCGGCTCGCGCGCTTTCCCGCCTATCTGCAACAGCTCGACATGGAGTCGAACGGCAAATCCGTGACGCGCGTGGGCAAAGCCGTTGAAACCGCGACCGGCCCGGTGATTTTCGGCGAACCCGGCACCAATGGACAGCATGCGTTTTTCCAATTGCTGCACCTGGGAACCGACGTCACGCCGATAGATTTTCTGGTCGCGGCCGAACCCGTCGCCGCCGACGCGCATCACCATGCGCTGCTGTTCGCCAATTGCTTGGCGCAGAGCGAGGCTTTTATGCGCGGGCGCACGCTGGAGGAGGCGAAGGCGCTGCTGCGCAAGGAGGGGCGGTCGGAGGCCGATGTCGAGCGCCTCGCGCCGCATAAGGTCTTTTCCGGCGACCGCCCATCGAGCACGCTGCTGTATCGAAAACTCGATCCGCGCACGCTGGGCCGGCTCGTCGCGCTTTACGAACACAAGGTGTTCGTGCAGTCGGTGATCTGGGACATCAACCCCTTCGACCAATGGGGCGTGGAGCTGGGCAAGGAACTGGCGGGCCGCCTCGCACCGATCGTCGAGGACGCGGGCGCGTCAACGGCGGCGCTGGACGGGTCCACGGCGGGGTTGATTGCATGGCGGCGGGGGACGGAGGATAAAGTCTGACGCCCTTGCCTTCGCACGCGAAAAACCGTTTGTCCGGTGTCTGTGTCGCCAACCTAACGCCAAAGTAATCTCCGAACCTGCGGTCGGATTGCGAACTCGTTTAGAGCTGCTGAGTTTGCAGTTTAACCCAGCCGCGGCGCTCGGACTCAGGTTCACCCCAGATCAAATATCCCCGTCAAAGTCTCGCGCATGTCTTTGGCGGTATTTCCGCCTGGGCGGCCCGACGCCAATTTTTCCTCTATGAATACTTTCATCTGTTCCATTTCACCGGGTCGAACTACCAGTTCAGCAATGCCAATCAGAACGCCGCGCATATCTTGGGCGGTAATTCCGCCTGGACGGCCCGACGCCAACTTTTCTTCCATCACCATTGTTATCATTTTCTTCCGTCCCGGATCCGCGTTAGTCGAACACGGTGTGGGCTCAAACATTTTGCCCGCACCATACAAGCAGCCGATGGCGTGAAACACTTTTCCAAAATGCCCAAGGGCATTCATCAAGGTGCGCGAGCCATTCTTCCCTCAAACGTTCCTGTTTGGCTTCGGGCGACCGTTTGACTGCGCGCTCAACGATTTTTTGCGCCAATTCGGGAAACCACGCGAATGCTTCCGCGGCAAACAAGCTTCCGATGATTCCTAAAAGGCAGTCGATCAAATATTCCATGCGGGCGCCCCCTCCATCTGGAATTGAGCAAGAGCGGCGCGCGCCTTGTTGTAGCCATCTGCTGAAAGTCGATAGAATCTCTTGCGAGGTCTTCCCACCAATTTCGGATCGATCTGCTCCCATTCGCTGACCAGCCAGTTCACGCGTTCCAAGCGAAGCAAGAGCGGATAAAGCGTGCCGGAGCCAATTTTCGCCTCGCGTGAAATCTCGGCGCCCGAACGTTCCTTGGCTGGCTCCTCAAGCATCAACTTGAGAAGCTTTAGCGTCGGACCCGAAAGTCGGACTTCAAAATCGGCCATATTCATCACCCTTTCGAAACTCGATATACCTATATCGAGTTTCGATTTACGTGTCAATTTAACTTCGCTGATGCTTGTGTTTTTGGGCGTTACACGGGGACACTCGTGGGCTTTAACAGCTGTCGGCGCGAAAATTCGCAACGCGGTCCGAAAGCCCTACCCAAGCCCGAACGCCCGGATCGTCAGCAGCGCCAGCCCGCCAAGCGCGACGAGGGACAACGTCACGACCGCCGATACGCGCAGTCCCGCTCGCGCGACAACCCGAATATCCACTCCGAGGCCAAGGGCGGCCATCGAAATTATCGTCAGCCATGTGGTGATTTCCGAGATCGGACCGAGGACGACCGTCGGAACAATCCCCGCCGATCTCGCGGCGAGAGCCAGCAGGAAACCGACGATGAACCAGGGCGCGAGATGGCGCAGCGGGGGGCGAACGCTCTCCGCAAGACCGCTGGCGGCGTCGCGCTCTTCCCGATCCCGCCGGGCGAGTAGCGACAGCGCTAGCAGCACCGGCCCGAGCATCAGGACGCGGATGAGTTTCACCAATGTGCCGACCTGAGCGGAAAAGGAGCTGATCGGGGCGGTGGCCGCCAATACCTGCGGAACCGCGTAGACTGTCAGCCCCGCGAACACACCAAAGCCTTGCGGCGTCATTCGCCATGCGATCGCCAGCGCGGGCAACGCCAGGACAACGCCAACCCCCAGCACCGCCGTGAAGGCGATTGACGCGGCGACATCCTCGCCGTCCGCGCCGATGACCGGCGCAACCGCCGCGATGGCCGAGTTGCCGCAAATCGAATTGCCGCAAATCGAATTGCCGCAGGCGATCAGCGTGGCCATCCGGCGAGGCAGACCGAAGAGTCTCCCAAGGCCGTAGCTGACGGCGATGCTTACGCAAACGACAATGACGACGCCCGCCAGCAGCGCGGGGCCGGCGTCGACGATCATTTTGGCGCTGATGGTTGCGCCCGGCAGCACGACCGCGATCTCCAGCAAGGTTTTGGCGCTGAATGCGATCCCGGCTCGCCAGGGAAGGCTGGGCGTCCATGCGGTGCGGACGATGGTCCCGAGGATTATGGCGATTACCAGCGGCTCCAGCCAGGCGCGACCGAGAGTCCTCGCCTCGAAGGCTTGAAGAACGCTGGCCGCGACGGCTATCGCGATGCACAGCGCCACGCCGCGAAAGACGGCGGCGACAGCGCATGAATTTTGAATGCGATGCAGGGTGGAAGGGCGCTGGCTATGGGTCATAGCCGACGGTCGCACGGCGGTTTTAAACACTCAAACGAATTATTCTTGTCGAATCAATCTTAAAAAGCGATTATTGCGGATGACCCTCGAACAACTTCGCATCTTCGCGACCGTGGCGGAGCGCCTCCACATGACGCGAGCCGCGCAGGCGCTGCACATCACCCAATCCGCCGCCAGCGCGGCGGTGGCGGCGCTGGAGACGCGCTATGGCGTCCTTTTGTTCAATCGCGTCGGACGCGGGTTGGAGCTTTCGGAAGCGGGTCGGGTCTTCCTCCCGGAGGCGCGAGCGGTTCTTGCGCGCGCCGCGGCGGCGGCTCAAGCCCTGGACGAATTGGCCGGGCTCAGACGAGGATCGATCAGGATCGCCGCGAGTCAGACCGTCGCAAACTATTGGCTGCCCAAGCGACTGACGGCGTTTGCGCGAGCGCGTCCAGCCATTGAGATGTCTTTGACCGTCGCGAACACCCAGCAGGTCGCGGGGGCTGTTCTCGAAGGTCTTGCTGACGTTGGCTTCGTCGAGGGGGCCGTGGAGTCCGAATTGCTGACGGCCGTCGTCGTCGGAGGGGATCGTCTCTCGATTTACGCCGCCCCCGATCATCCTCTCGTCCGCGCCAAGGCCGTCAGCGTCGAGGATTTGCGGGACGCGCTTTGGGTGATGCGAGAACCGGGATCGGGAACCAGATCCGAGTTCGAGATCGAGCTCGCGGCGAAAGGTGTCGATCTGGGGGCGCTTAAGGTCCTGTTGGAATTGCCGTCCAACGAAGCGGTTCTGGCGGCGGCGGCGAATGGCGGCTCGCTCGCGGCGGTCTCGGATCTGGCGGCGGCGCCGCACGTCGCCGCGGGAAGCCTGAAGCGCCTGTCGTTCGACCTCGTCGCCCGGCGGTTCAGCGCGCTCCGTCACAAGGATCGCGCTTTGAGCCGGGCGGTCGCCGCATTACTGCTGGTTCAATGAGAGCCGGCTCGCGCTTACCGCAAGAACCCCACAATATCCTTCACCGCATTCATATTCTCGCCGGCTAACGCGCGCGCGCGCTGGGCGCCGTCGCGCAGCACCATATCGATATAGTCATGGTCGGCGGTGATCTTGCGCATCTCGGCGGTGATCGGCGAGAGCTTCTCCACCGCGAGATCGACCAGCGCGTTTTTGAAGGTCGAGAAATTGGCGCCGCCATATTCGGCGAGCACGCCCGCCTTGCCGCGCCCGGACAGCGCCGCGAAAATCCCGACTAGATTAGCCGCCTCCGGGCGCCCTTCCAGTCCCTTTTCCTCGGAGGGCAGGGGCTCGGGGTCGGTCTTGGCCTTGCGGATTTTTTGCGCGATCTGGTCGGCGTCGTCGGAGAGGTTGATGCGCGAATATTCGGAGGCGTCCGACTTCGACATTTTCTTGGAGCCGTCGCGCAGGCTCATGACGCGCGTCGCCGGGCCGGAGATCAGCGGCTCGGGCAGCGGAAAAAACACGCCGCCATCATGCCCGTTGCGGACAATGGACTCGGCGAAGTCGTTGTTGAATTTTTGCGCGATGTCGCGCGCGAGCTCCAGATGCTGCTTCTGATCCTCGCCGACCGGCACATGCGTCGCGCGATAAATCAAAATGTCGGCCGCCATCAGCACGGGATAATCGTAGAGGCCGATCGAGGCGTTCTCGCGGTCCTTGCCGGCCTTGTCCTTGAACTGCGTCATGCGGTTCAGCCAACCGATGCGCGCGATGCAGTTCAATACCCAGGCGAGTTCGGCGTGTTCGGGAACCTGGCTCTGATTGAAGACGATGTTCTTCTTCGGGTCGACGCCGCAGGCGATGAAGGCCGCCGCGATCTCGCGCGTGTTGTCGCGCAGCGTCAGCGGATCCTGCGGCACGGTGATGGCGTGCAGATCGACGACGCAATAGAGGCAGTCGTAGCTCTTTTGCAGCTCGACGAATTTGACGATCGCGCCGAGATAGTTGCCAAGATGCAGATTGCCGGTGGACTGCACGCCGGAAAAGACGCGCTCGGGGAAGCTGGACATGGGATACGCCGGTTGAGGGAAGCTGGCGGTCCTTATGGCAATGGTTTTTGTCCCGCGCAAGTGCGGGCGAGAAATCGAAGCGGCGGGAAGATTGTTTCCTGCCGCCTCCATTCGCCCGTGTTCGTGGGAACGCTTTCGTCTCCCGCGTGGCCCGGCGTTCCTTTACCGCAAGATTCCCGAGGCTTTCTCGCCGATGGCGATAAAGGTGTCGAGGCTAATGAGCGCGGCGACTAAAAATATGATCGCGCGCTGAGTCTGGTTGATCATCTCGCTCTCCATGGCTTGACGATCGTCTATTTCGCATGAGCGAATTTCTGGCGCTTGTCGCAACCGACAATGGCGTTGCCCGAGTGTTTCGGGACAACGACGGCTCGGCCATATCGCCAGGGAAGCGCGGCGCCGCGCGGGCCGAACCAATTACAAAATAAACCGGCTCAAATCGCGGTTCCTCGCGAGATCGCCGATGTGCTTCTCGACGAACGCGCCGTCGACGACGATTTTCTCTCCGTCGCGGTCCGACGCCGTGAAGCTGATGTCGTCGAGCACGCGCTCCATCACCGTTTGCAGCCGTCGCGCGCCGATGTTCTCGACCGAGGTGTTGACCTCCACGGCGACCTTGGCGATGGCTTCCACGGCGCTCGGCGCGAATTCCAGCTCGACGCCCTCCGTTCCGAGCAGCGCCACATATTGTTTGGTCAGACAGGCTTCCGTCTCCGTGAGAATGCGGCGGAAATCCTCTTCATTGAGCGAAGATAGTTCGACGCGGATCGGCAGGCGCCCCTGAAGCTCGGGCAGAAGGTCCGAGGGCTTGGCGACATGAAAGGCGCCCGAGGCGATGAACAGCACATGGTCGGTCTTCACCGGGCCATGCTTCGTCGTCACCGTCGTGCCCTCGATGAGCGGCAGCAGGTCGCGCTGCACGCCCTCGCGCGACACGTCGCCGCCACCGCCGCGCCCCTCGCGCGCGCAAATCTTGTCCATTTCGTCGATGAACACGATGCCGTTGTTCTCGACATCGTGAATCGCTTCGCGCACGCTCTCTTCCTGGTCGATCAGCTTGTCGCATTCCTCGGCGACGAGCGGCGCGATGGCGTCCTTCACGTGAAGCTTGCGAGTCTTCGTGCGGCCTTGAAAGGCCTTGCCGAAAATGTCGCCAAGCGAGAAAGCCGTGACGCTGCCGGGCATATTGGGCATTTCAAACACCGGTCCGCTCGGGCCGCCGGAGGCGATTTCGATTTCGATTTCCTTGTCGTCGAGTTCGCCGGCGCGATATTTCCTGCGAAAGCTTTCCCGCGTCGCCGGCTGGGCGGCGGGACCGACAAGCGCGTCGAGCACGCGATCCTCGGCGGCGAGCTGGGCGCGCGCCTCGACGCCCTTGCGGCGGCGTTCCTTGACGAGACTGATCGCCACCTCGACGAGATCGCGCACGATTTGCTCGACGTCGCGGCCGACATAGCCGACCTCCGTGAATTTCGTCGCCTCGACCTTCAGGAAGGGCGCGTCGGCGAGCCGCGCCAGCCGGCGGGCGATCTCGGTCTTGCCGCAGCCGGTGGGGCCGATCATCAATATGTTCTTTGGCAGAACCTCGTCGCGCATCTGACCTTCGAGACGCAGCCGGCGCCAACGGTTGCGTAGCGCGATGGCGACCGCGCGCTTGGCCGCCGATTGTCCGACGATGTAGCGGTCGAGTTCGGAAACAATCTCGCGCGGCGAGAAATCGGCCATATCTCGGTTCCTTCAGAAGGCGACGGGGATCAAATCGTCTCCACGACGATATTGTGATTGGTGTAGACGCAAATGTCGGCGGCTATGTTCATCGCGCGGCGGGCGATCGCCTCGGCGTCGCGCGGACCGTCGAGCATCGCCCTCGCGGCGGCGAGCGCGTAGTTGCCACCAGAGCCGATCGCGGTCACGGAGCCGCTTTGATCGGCCTCGGGCTCCAGCACATCGCCGGAGCCCGTCAGCACCAGTCCAACATCCTTGTCGGCGACCAGCATCATCGCCTCCAGTCGGCGCAGATAGCGATCCATTCGCCAGTCCTTGGCGAGTTCGACGCAGGCTCTCGTGAGTTGGCCGGGATATTGTTCGAGCTTGGATTCGAGCCGCTCGAACAAGGTGAAGGCGTCGGCGGTGGCGCCGGCGAATCCGGCGATCACGTCGCCCTTGCCGAGCCTTCGCACCTTTTTGGCGTTGCCTTTCATGATGGTCTGGCCGAGGCTCACCTGTCCGTCGCCGGCGATGACCGTCTTGCCGTCCTTCTTCACCATGACGATGGTGGTGGCGTGCCAGCTCGCCGGTTTCGCCCTCTGATCCCCGTCCATTCGCGCCTCTTGTGCCTATCCAGGCTCGCATGTAGGAGCTCTCGCGCCGGCGAGCAAGGGCGGCGTTCGCCAACTCCGCCGAGAGGCCGGAGCCGCGCTTGGGATAGGGAACAGTACGCGGTTGATTTTGTCGGTGGCGAAGATATTTTCGCCGCTATCGGCGGCTCACCGGTCCGTCCCGGGACGCCAAAATTTCGTTTCTCTCGTCCGCGCGGGGAGACATCGTCCTGGCGGAACGGTTTCGCGTGAAGGGCGCAATTGGCGATGTGCTATTCTCTGGGAGCGAGCGTTAACGCGGGATGCGCGCTTGCGATGATCGGCGCCGCCACCGTCCATAAGGCCTTGCGCCACGACCGGCGAATGCTTGGTTTCGCCGTGTTTCCCCTGGTGTTTTCCCTGCATCAATTTGTCGAGGGCGTCGTTTGGTGGTCGCTTGAACGTCCCTTCCAGGGTGACGGGTTTTTCCGTTATCTCTATACGATCATCGCGTTTCTCATATGGCCAGTGCTGACGCCGCTGGCCGCGACGCTCGCCGAACCCGACCCGCGGCGCCGGCGGCTGTGGGCGGGATTGTGTGGCTGCGGCGTCCTGCTGGCGCTTTATCTCGCGGTCAAACTCGCCGGCGCCGACGGCATCGACGTGAGCGTCGTGAAACATTCGCTGGCCTATGATCCGCAATTCGAGCGTCCGCCCCTGATCGCGGATCTCGCTTATCTCGCGCTGACGGTCATTCCCCTGGTCTCATTGGACAATCGGGCGCTGCGGCTGTTCGGCGCGATGGTGTTCCTCACCTTCGTCTATTCGCTGCTGCACAACCGCGCGGCCTGGTATTCGCTGTGGTGCATGTCGGCGGCGATGTTCAGCCTGATCATCTCCTTTGGTATACGCGAGGGGGCTCGCTCGCGTATCGACGAGGCGAATCCTTCGATGCGTTGACCGACGATCACTTCAACTCGACGCCCAGCGCGGCGAGTTCCTCTTTCAACTTGTGGCGCCCGCTCATCGCGTCCGGGCCGCGCACGCGCGAGAGAACCTGCCGAATCCAGCCTTGCTCGGGCAAGCCCTGCTCCTTCTGGAAATCGCGGAATTTTTCGTCGAGCGTGTTGATCGCGTCCAGCTGCGCCTCGCCCCATTGATATTGCTCGCGATGCAGCACGGCCCCCTGGCCGAGGCGCGGTTTGACGCCCGTTTCGACCGCGGGGTCGGGAAAGCCGACCGCCATGCCGAACACCCCGAAGACGTTAGGCGGCAGATTCAGCTCCTTGGCGACCTCCAAGGGCTTGTTGCGCATGGCGCCGATATAGACCGAGCCAAGCCCCAGCGACTCAAGCGCCACGACCGCGTTTTGCGCGGCCAGCGCCGCGTCGACGACGCCGGTCAGGAACAATTCGACATAAGGGAGCGCGCCCGCCTCGCGGCCGTTGAGCTTGGCGAGATTGTCGAGCCGGGCGAGATCGGACAGCCAGACCAGAAACACCGCGCAATCGCGGATATGCTGCTGCCCGCCGGCAAGATCGGCGAGGCGGTTCTTGCGCTCCTGATCCTCGACGGCGACGACGCTCCAGACTTGTAGATTCGAGGAGGTCGAAGCCGATTGCGCGCCGGCTATGATGGTTTCCAGCGCGCCCTCGGGGAGTTTTCGCGGCAAGAAGGCGCGGTGCGAGCGATGCGCAAGCAGCAGATCGAGCGTCTCGTTCCAATGCGCGGGCTTTGGCGAATCGTCGCGTCGATAGCGGGCGAAAATCGCCGCCGCGCCCTTGAGGGTTTCGATGTCCGTGGCCGGCTTGTTCATATTCGCGTCTCGTGCGGTTGTGCGGCGCGAAGGCGCCTTGCTTTGCGCCTTTTTGCCCCGCCCGCCCGTCCCTGTCCAGTCGCGACGCCCGTCACCCGATCCGCAGCTCCATCACGTCGATCACATGACGCGGCAGGCGGCGGGGGGCGACGAATACCGCATCGGCGCGCAGCGTATAGGGGGCGGCCCAGGGGTTCGCCGCCAGCCACCGCGCCGCGGCGATGGCGAGGCGCCGCTGCTTTTGCGGCGTGATGGCGATTATGGCGTCGTCCATCGCACCCCGCGCCTTCACCTCGACGAAAACAATTGCGTCGCCGCGCCTGGCGATAATGTCGATCTCACCGCCGTTGACGCGATAGCGCCGCGCCAGGATCTTGTATAATTTCAAGCGCAACCACAGCGCGGCCAAGCTTTCCGCGCGCAGGCCGAAGTCGTGGCCGGCGCGGCGCTTTTGCGACGTTGGCGGTTTCACTTCTCCCGGCCCGCCGAAATTTGAAGCGCGCGGGCGTAAACCTGTCGGCGCGGCTGCCCGGTCGCGGCGGAGACGACGCTGGCGGCGTCCTTCACCGAATGGGTCGCCAGCGCCTCGCCCAGCGCCGCGTCGAGTTCGGCTTCCTGGATCGCCTCGGCGCCCGCTTCGGGCGGAGCGATCAGCAGCACGATCTCGCCCCTGGGCGGCTCCTCTTGCGCCAGAGCCGCCGCCAGTTCGGCCGTCGAGCCGCGCCGCACGGTCTCGAAAACCTTGGTCAGTTCACGGGCGATGGCGGCCTCGCGGTCGCCAAGCGCGGCGAGGCAGTCTTGCAGCGTCTCGGCGATCCGGCGCGGGCTTTCGAAAAACACCAGCGTGCCGGGAATGCGCGCGAGTTCGGCGAGGCGCGCGCGTCTCGGGCCGCTTTTATGCGGCAAAAACCCTTCGAAAAAGAATCGGTCGGTCGGCAGGCCGGCGACCACCAGCGCGGCCAGCACGGCCGACGGGCCGGGAACCGAGGTCACCTTGACCCCGGCCTCCAGCGCCTCCTGCACCAGCTTGAAGCCCGGATCGGAGACGAGCGGCGTGCCGGCGTCGGAAACCAGGGCCAGCGCGGCGCCCGCCTCCAGCCGTGCGATAAGATGCGGCCGCATCACCTTGGCGTTGTGTTCGTGATAGGCGACGAGCGGAGAGGAAATGCCGTAATGCGCCAAAAGAACGCTGGTCACGCGGGTGTCCTCGGCGATCACCGCGTCGGCGGCGGCGAGCGTCGCCAGCGCCCGGAAGGAAATGTCGCGCAGATTGCCGATCGGCGTCGCCACGACATGCAGGCCCGGCGAGATAGGCTCCGCTTCCGCTCTGAGGCCGAAGGCGGTGTAACCGGCGTTCGCCGCGCGGGCGCTTTCGTCAGACATGCTCACCTCGCATATGCGTCCCACGTTAAGCGTCGTTCGATCCAGCGGTTAAACGTTCTTTATATAGAACGTCGGCTCTGCTTTCGGCAAGACGGCGCTAATGGAATCGCTTCGCATCGCAGCGTAGCCAATTTGAACGTCTATTGACATTGGGCTATTGAGGCGGGCCTATTCAGGCGCACATGTACGGCGGGACGGGCCTTGCGGCTGTCGCCGCGGGGCGGGGGACGTTATCTTCATGCACGAGGCAAATCGATTGTCGCCGGCGGGCGCGCCGCGCCTGGGCTTCGCTTTGACCATTCTGGCGGCGGCGCTACTTGCGGCCTGCAACCCCGGCGGTCGTCCCGGCGCCCGCGACTTGAGCCTCGCCACGCCGCCGAACGCGCAGGGAGCCGCCCCCCGCGCGGCCGGCGAGGCCAGCGAGCAGATCGGGACCGGCTCCGTTAAAATCGCGCTGATCGTCCCGCTCACGCAAGCTTCCGGTCCGTCGGTTGTCGGCGCGTCGCTGCGCAACGCCGCGCAACTCGCTTATATGGATTCCGGCGCCAACGACGTCAGCATTCTGGTGAAGGACGATCACTCCACGCCGGCGGGCGCCGCGGCCGCGGCGCAGAGCGCCGTGAGCGAGGGAGCGGAAATTATTCTGGGGCCCGTATTCGCCGCCGGCGTCAAGGAGGCGGGCGTCGTCGCGCGCGGCGCCGGACGTCCGGTCATCGCCTTCTCCACGGACACTTCCTCGGCCGCGCATGGCGTGTATCTGCTGTCGTTCCTCGTCGAGAACTACGTCGAGCGGATCATTTCCTTCGCCGCCCAGCGCGACAAAAAATCCATCGCCGCGCTCATTCCAGATAACAGCTATGGCGCCATCGCTTTGGCGCAGTTTCAGCAAAGCGCCGCCAATCATGGGCTGCGCGTCCTGACCATCGAGCGCTATAAGCCCGGCTCCGCGGGCGAGTCGGTGAAACGTATCGCCGCCGTCGCCGATCAGATCGACACGCTGTTCATTCCCGACACGCCGGACGCGATGGTTTCCATTTCGCGCGATCTAACGGCCGCCAATCTCGATTCGAAGCGCGTGCAGATTTTGGGAACCGGCCTTTGGAACGACCCGCGCGCCTATAACCTTCCGGCCCTCCAGGGGGCGTGGTTCTCGGCGCCCGAGAATGGCGGCTTCAACGCTTTCGCGTCGCGTTATCGCGCCAAATTCAATATAGAGCCTTCGCGCGTCGCGACGCTGGCGTACGACGCGGTTTCGCTGTCCATCGCGCTCTCGCGCGCGCAAGGCTCGCAGCGTTTTTCCGAGAGCGTGCTGACCAACCCGTCGGGCTTCAACGGCGCCGACGGCGTGTTCCGCTTCCGCGCCGACGGCACGAACGATCGGGGCCTGTCCGTGCTCGAAATCACCGGAGGGCAGGCGAAGGTGATTTCGCCCGCGCCGCGCGCGCTGAGCGGCGACGGCGCCTGACGCGTCGCTCAAAGGGTCACTTGCGCCCAAACAGCCTTTCTATGTCGGAGAGTTTCAGCTCCACATAGGTCGGGCGCCCGTGGTTGCATTGGCCGGCGCCCGGCGTCGCCTCCATCTCGCGCAGCAGCGAGTTCATTTCCTGCGGCGCGAGGCGGCGTCCGGCGCGCACGGAACGATGGCAGGCGCAGGTCGCCAGCACATGGTCGAGGCGACGCGACAGCGCGCGCGCGTCGCCCTCTTCGGCGAGCAAATCGGCGATGTCGGCGACGAGTTTTCCGGCGTCGATCTCGCCCAAAATCGCCGGTGTTTCCCGCACCAAAACCGCGCCCGCTCCAAAGGGCTCAATCAGCAGACCAAGCTCGGCGAGTTCCGCCACGGCCGGCGCCAGCGCGTCGAGGCGCGCGGCGTCCAATTCGACAACGGCGGGAATCAGCAGAATTTGCCGCGCGACCCCGCTCGCCTCGCGCTGGCGCTTCAGTTTCTCATAGACGAGACGTTCATGCGCGGCGTGTTGATCGACGATCACCAACCCCGCGCGGGTCTGCGCGACGATATAGGTCTCATGAAGCTGCGCCCGCGCCGCGCCGAGAGGCGCGTCCTGGTCTCGCGGGGCCATGGCGGCGATCTGCGCGCTCGTGTCGGCGGCGGGCGGACCGGGGGTGAAGCTCGCTTGCGGATTCTCGGCGAAGCCAGTTCGCGCGAATTCTGGCGGCGCGTTGGGCGAGCGCCGCGCGTCCCAGTTCAGCGCCCCATTCGAGCGCCAGCTTGTCGCGCCGCCTCGCGCTGAAATCATATCGAGCGCCTTCGTCGCATTGCTGTCCGAGCCGCGATGCAGCGCGCCCGAGAGCGCCTGTTTGAGCGCGCCGACGACGAGTCCGCGCACGAGTCCCGGATCGCGAAAACGCACTTCGGCCTTGGCCGGATGCACATTCACGTCGATGGCCGCGTAATCGCCCTCCAGAAACAGCACCAGCGCGGGGTGTCGGTCATGCGCGAGAAAATCGAGATAGGCGGCGCGCATCGCGCCGGAAAGCTGCTTGTCGCGGACCGGCCGGCCGTTGACATAGACATATTGCATTTGCGCGTTGGCGCGATTGTAGGTCGGCAGGCCGGCGAGTCCGACGAGGCGAAAATCCTCGCGCGACGCGTCGATCGGAATCGCATTGGCGACGAACTCCTCGCCGAGCACTTGCGCGACGCGCCGCGCGCGGCCTTCCTCATGGCCCGTTTCGAAGGACAGGCGTCCTTCGGGCGCCCTATCCGCCTCGCAAGCCGGATAGTCGAAGCCGGCGCCGCCACCCGACGAAAAACCGAAACGCACGTCCGCGTGAGCCATCGCAAGGCGTTTGACGACATCGGCGACGGCCGCCGTTTCGGCGCGGTCGGTCTTGAGGAACTTGAGCCGCGCCGGCGTCGCGGCAAAGAGATCGCGCGCCTCGATGCGCGTGCCGCGCGGCCAGTTGCTGGCGCGCAAGGGCCGCTTCTCGCCGGCCTCGACGTGAATCGCGAAGCCGTGCGGCGCCCCTTGCGCGCGCGTGTCGATGGAGAGGTTCGAGACGGCGGCGATGGAGGGCAGCGCCTCGCCGCGAAAGCCCAGCGTCGCGATGTGCGTGAGATCGCCGTCGGGAATCTTGGAGGTGGCGTGGCGCTCAACGGCGAGCGACAGATCGTGCTCGTCCATGCCGCGTCCGTCGTCGATCACGCGGATGAGCTTGCGGCCGCCGTCCTCGATCGCGACATCGATGCGCTTCGCGCCGGCGTCGAGCGCGTTTTCGATCAGCTCCTTGACGGCGGAGCTCGGCCGCTCGACCACTTCGCCGGCGGCGATGCGGTCGACGAGGATGGGATCGAGGCGGCGAACGGGCATGAGCGATTCTTTTGGCCAGGCGATGCGATTATACAGGGGAAATGTCGGGCGTCGCTCGAGATTTGGCTCACCCAAACCTGTTGTTCTTCGGAAATCCCCTCGGCGGCAAGCGACCCGCCTCCGCGCGATGGCCGATCCATTCCTTCAGCTCCGCGCCCGCGATATTGAACACGCGGCCCGACGAATCGGTCCAGCTCAGGCCTTCGCCCAGCGCGAACACCTTCGCGTCGGAGACGCCGCCGTCCTTGTAACGCTGCATCCGCACGCCCTTGCCGCGCGCCATGCGCGGCGCTTCCGATGCTGGAAACACCAGCAGCTTTCGGTTCTCGCCGATGATCGCGACATGATCGCCCTGGGCCGCCGCGACGATCTTGAGCCGCGCCGGAGCGTCGACGTTGAGCACCGCGCGGCCCTTGCGCGTCGTCGCGATCAAATCGTCTTCCGCGACGACGAAACCGCGCCCGTCGTCGCCGACGAGCAGCAGCGAAGCCCCCGGCGTATAGGGCGCCACCCGAATGATGCTGGCGTCCTCGTCGATGTCGGCGAGCAGCCGGATCGGCTCGCCATGGCCGCGTCCGCCCGGCAATTTGGCGGCGTCGAGCGTGAAAACCTTGCCGTTGGAGGCGAAGGCCAGAATTTTCGAGGTGGTCTGCGCGAAAAACGCGGTTTCCAGAGCGTCGTCGCCTTTATAGGGCAGGGTGGACACGTCGGCGACATGGCCCTTGAGCGAGCGTATCCAGCCTTTTTGCGAGACCACGATGGTGATCGGCTCGCGTTCGATCATGGCCTCCGTCAGATCGAGGTCGCCGGTCTCCGGCGCGTCCTCGAAAGTCGTGCGCCGCGCCCCGAGCTTTGTCTGCAGGCCGAATGTCTTCTTCAACTCGCGGATTTGCGCGGTGATGGCGCGCCATTGCTTGGGCTCGTCGGCGAGCAGCCCCTCAACCTCGGCGCGCTCCTTGGTTAGCTCCGCATGTTCCTTGCGCAGTTCCATTTCCTCCAGCTTGCGCAGGGCGCGCAGGCGGGTGTCGAGAATATAGTCGGTCTGCATGTCCGTGAGTTTGAACGCGGCCTTGAGCGCGGCCTTGGCGTCGTCCTCCTCTCTGATAATGCGGATCACTTCGTCGAGATTGAGAAAGACGACGAGCATGCCTTCGAGCTGTTCGAGCCGGCGCAGGATCGCCGTCAGCCGATGGCGCGAGCGGC
>Ga0181527_1000749_pt1 | contig 36639 bp, 35 predicted proteins | sample PEATcosm2014_Bin_30_FD_119762 | JGI IMG/M metagenome (GOLD analysis project Ga0181527, IMG submission 119762) | Peatland microbial communities from MTU Mesocosm Facility, Houghton, MI, USA - PEATcosm2014_Bin06_60_metaG | ecosystem: Environmental > Terrestrial > Soil > Wetlands > Peat | place...
CAGCGGATGTCGTATTTCGTCCTCGCAAAGACGATCGGAGGATCGAGAGATTTTTGATTCTTCATCATTAGGCAAAAGATGTGGGTAATGGTTAGTCAGGGCGAACGGAGATAGAAATTTTCCGTATTGTAAAGAATTTTTATTGTTTCTTAGACCGAATTCGCCGTACAATATCATTTTTACTCATTGCTCGCTTTACAGCGCCAATGTTACGTATTTTCAAATTTGCGCTTGGTATACTTGCCTGCGTCGTTACTGCAGCCTGCGCCACCGCAGATGTACCATAATTTTGGAGATTATCACGTTGTGCAATTTTTTGAGCGACTACCTGCTGCATCAATTCCGGCGTTATTGTTTTATCCTCACTCAATGCCAATTCAGCTCTAAAGGCACGTACCAATTGAGAAAGCTCTCGACCTGAAAAGCCTTCCGTCTTATGCGCAACCCATTCAACATGGTGCTCAATATCATCCGGAACTTTTATAGAAGTGCCTTTGGTAATATAGGTATTAAAATATTGTTTAATCAGCCCCAAACGTGTGTGCCTATCAGGATGTTCAAACTCAATGCGCTCATCCATACGGCTTAAATATGCGGGATCAAGAAGATTAGGTTCATTTGTGGCACCAATCATGAGGAATTTCTTTGTTTCTGTTCCGGTACGCGCAAGGAGCGTATTGAGCACTTTGCGTGAATGCTCGCTCACATTGCCCAATCTTTTTGCTGCTATTGCATCAACCTCATCAAAAAAGAGTACGGTGCGCGATCTTTCTGCCCAATCAAAAATTTTATTAATCTCTATAATGGCATCCTGATCAGAAAATTGAGATATATTTGCTGCGTTAATAATCGCATAATCCATACCAAGATCTTTTGCAATCTTCTTCGCAAGCAATGTTTTACCGGTACCGGGAGCACCATAGAATAATCCATGCCTGAATGGTTGATCCTGTTTTGCACCATGTTTAATGGATGCAACGTAGGTCTCAACCTGCTTTTGCGTTCCCGCATTATAAAGAGGCGTTGCTAATACTTCTTCTTTTGCTTTTTTAGGATTTAAAATATCATGAAGACCGCGTCGTGAGGTTTCGGTGACCAATGATGGTTTCATCAACCATGATGCCGTATAATCAGCTGCCACTTTAGTACTGCGTTTAGCCATATATATGCCAAGCGCACTGACCCCAAGAAACAATGCCACATTTTTCATGCGATCTTTATCTTGTGTAAATGCCTCAAGCCCTTGGCCTAGAAGATACCATTTTTTAAGCCCATACTCATGCTCTTCTTGTTGTTTCCTTATGTCATGTGAATGCTCTTGCCGCTGCGCTTGTAATTTATATTTATTAGCCTCCGGCGCACCTTGTTGTCGCAACCGCTCCATTTTTTCTTCATGTTTATGATTAGCTTCTTGCAGATCTTTATCAGCGTTAATTTTTCTATCAAGTTCATCTGCTAAGAAAGCCTCATGCTCTTCCAAAAGCTCTCTCCATAATTGCGTCTGCACGCTATCATCATATTCTTTCAGAACCTGAAACCATCTGCCCCGTTCATTCTCCAATGCCAAATCTCTGGTATTTGCAAGCTCAAGCTGTTTTGTTTGTTCTTTTTTCAGTGCAATTAATGTCTCATCAGAAACGCTACCATTTACCATCGCTGCACCACCCTGCACAAAGCCGCCTTGGCCTTGTTGGCCACCTTGCTGGTTCCCTTGCCCAGATCCATTTTGACCTTGTTGTCCACTCTGCCCAGAGCCGCTTTGATTTTGACCCTGATTGTGTGATGGGGATCCAAAAATACCTATCCCGTTACGCTCCAAAACTGGATGCATCGCCTGCACAGTATGCACCGGCACGAGAATGCTAAAAGCGACTACAAACCCCACATTAACCCTAAATTTATTCATAATAACGCCTTCATTTATTCGTTTAATATTAATTAATTCTTTATATTTTTATACATATCCAGCATTTACATAGACCAATTTCGATCTTCTATCCAAGCTTGCAATGCGGCTCTATTTTTCTTAATTGCCCCTTTTTCTTCTCGTTCCCGATAACTCAACCATCGCGAATATGCTGAAACTGAACTCTTTTTGCGTATTTTTTGAATAAGATGAGCATTTCTTTGAATATTTCCCCATGCCTCTAAGTGTATCAAGAGATCGCATTCACTAGGCGTAATTTTTTTTCTATTGGAGAGAGGATCGATGAGCTTTGCCTCTTCAAGACGCTTGAGTAACGTACGCGGCATATCCTCACAGTTATTTTTAGATAAATGTTTTGGATTATTATTAATCACGACATCATCACGCTGTATACTTCCTTCTCTGCGCAAATAAATACGCATGAGTCGATCCAATTTCTGATCAGTATCAGCAATATGCTGCCTTATTTCATGCTTCTTTTTATAAACGCTCGCCCACCAAGAATAAAATGGTTCATCAGGATAGTCGATACTTTGCTCATCGCTCCCAACCATAATACACTGCGGATAATCTCCATTCACATATAGATTTTGCACCCCTTTATGCGCTATCCACGCACGTATTTCTTCAACTTCTTTTTGACTGTCTTTCCAATCTTGTACGCTTTTTTCTATTTTTTGTTCTTCTTGAAAATCTAATGCTTTGAATGCGCGATAACATCTCTTACCAACGCAGGTAAAACCCATATCTTTATATACTGATGCAAATTTATTACTGCGATCCTCCCCCATCATGTTGCCATCGCAAATCTCGATCCTAACGACCCATTCGGCATATGATTTCTCAAATAATTGATGCATAGCTTTTTGTTCATAGCCCTGATTTTGATATTGTTGATCAATAAGAATGTGGTATACATTGCGTATTTTTGCATACTTATGTCGAGTAGCATCCCATAATGCGCCAAAAAATCCTTTTTGAGCATACTGCTTCTTAAATACTTCATAGGAACTTGGATAGTGCGAACCTTCTCGAGCATCCTCACGATCTCGCACAAGATGATCCCATCCGGAAATAACGCCAATAACCTCGTTATTATTCCGTGCTGAAACAATAACAATCATCTTTTCATTCTCATATTTCCCATCGTAAGTAATAAATGGTCGATCATTCTTCTGATATATTTTGCGAACTTGTTCTTCATGCAACGCTTTATTGTAATCACAAAGCCTGATGTCCTCAGGAGAAGGGAGTGCGCTTGGCACGACATTATTTCCATTTTTAAAGGTATGGTACAATGCACTCTGATAGCTCTTGGGAATGATAACGCCCTCCTTGAGATCGCTTATGCTTTTTCCTAACCACTGCGCCAAAGTGGCTTTTGCATTAATGGAAAGTCGGGCAATATCGTGCGGATATAACATTGTTTTATTTTTCAAAATAGCTGCATCTGCGGGATTGAATCGCACTAACTGCACTGCATTGAAGATATCGATACAGTCGCACGAATCAGCCCTTTTCCAATGTCGATATGAATCATCATCATAATACTCATGAGCATGGCCATGATTGTCGCATGTTAGATTTTTAAGCCCATGATCTTTGATTATTGCTGCTGACAATGCAGCATTCCGCTCCCACAATCTATTTTTATCATGCTTATTGGCGAGATTTTTAGCGAGCTCTTCATGATTTCTATCCAAATAACCGGGATAATTTTGTTGGTTCATCCCAAAGACTGTCCCATTCAAAACCCCCAAAAGCAGAATCTCTAAAACTAAATATTTGCATTTCATACATTATCCCTAAAATCCGAATATTCTTACTTTTATTGGCTAATAAGAATACTCTATTTACGCATTTTTCTCAACAGACATTTGAACCTGTAGATGTAAGAAAAACTAATTTTAACACTAGAATCAGCCCCCTATTCGTGATACCATAGGGATCTATTTAAAACGATTCATTTGCCCATGAAAGAAACATCCCCAATGAATAAACGCACAACATCCCTCATTGCGCTACTAAGCACATTCTCTTTATCATCGACACCCCAATTTATAAGACAAGAGCTCGCTCTACAACAATGCAAACTGATCGCGATAGAAGCACACTGTGATACCATAAGGACATTGCATATCGCATTAGAAACACCCCCGCCACCATTCATACTATCGCAAAACACAAAGGAATCACTTCAAGATTTTCACAAGCTTCTCGCTCAATTAATATCAGGATGCGATTCAGGCGACGATATGAACGTACAACACGCCACCTCGGATGCAATGCAGATAACGCAACTTACTCCTTCAACTACCACTCGCACACTTCTTCTCAACGAAGATAAATACTTGGAAATACGAGCAGAATTAAGCAAAACAAATGCAATTCTTAACGAGATTATGCAGCAAACGACTGCGGAGATTAAAAAACTCACAGAGAGGGGCGCTGCAAGCGGGGCTGTATGAGGACGTCACAATCCAGGTAATTAAATGAAGATGTCATGTATTTCGTCTCCCGATCCGTCTACGCTTTTAGCTACGGTCGGACGCGGTCGCCGTTCTCGATCATCCTGAGAGACATCGAAGGACACTACGTTCAGGATGCTCGGATCTCACGGTGCAAAGTGATAAGATTCTATAAAGCCCGTTCGCCGTGAGATGTTTTGACCCGCAGGGGCAAAAAGTATCGAACGGAAAAAAGAACGGGACATATAAAATTATCGTTTACGGAAATTTGTTTTCTTAGCTAATTTTTTGAGTAATTCAAAATCACCATCGATGAGAGCTTTCTTTTTTCTACGCGTCCATCCTTTTATTTGCCTTTCTGCTATTAATGCCTCTGCGCGGCTTGAGGTTGCTTGAACAAAAACTAGCTGGACTGGTAGACGCTTTGCGGTATAGCAATGAGGAAAAAATCGTTGTTGATGCGCAGACATCCGGGATTCCATATCATCCGTATGCCCTGTATAGTATGAGCCATCGCTGCAAAGAAGAATGTAGATATAAAAATCTTGCATAATTACTTGGGTAAATTTTTATTATTTTGAATGTGAAATTTAACATATTAAATATAATATTTTTCTTTAACTAAATCACTTATTTTCATTCGCCCCGTTCTTTTTTCCGTTCGATACTTTTTGCCCCTACGGGTCAAAACATCTCACGGCGAACGGGCTTTATAGAATCTTATCACTTTGCACCGTGAGATCCGAGCATCCTGAACGTAGTGTCCTTCGATGTCTCTCAGGATGATCGAGAACGGCGACTGTGTCCGAGCGTCCCTCGTCAGGCTCAGGATGAGCGGCCTAAGCGCCTTCAGTTCTGAGCGAGAGTCGAAGAATCCGCAAGGAGCGTAGACGGAACGGAGAAAATAGAATCTTTTTAAATATTGATCTCTTATATCAAACTCACGTTATTTAGTTCAGAGCTCTGAGTTCTGAACTCTGAGCTTGACGAAGAGACGAAGAACCAGGGTTCTCTAAATTTGGTTCACAGATCCTAGAACTTATAATTGAGCGACAAGGCAGGATCGCCAGTAGAAAGTGTATCAAATCCCATCTCAAGAGATTTGAGTCGCCTGAGCTCCAATTTATTATCGATCACACGGCTCGCTGCCACCGCATAGAGCGCACCGAGTCCGGCGCCTGCTACAATTTGCGATGCGTAGTGCCGATTACAAACAACGAATGTAGAGCCAACATAGGCGGATAAGATACTCAACGGTATCGCAAACTTCATTCCGTGGCGCATGCTATATAAAACAGTCATATATGCCATTTCAGCCATGTGTCCTGAAGGAAAACCTCCACAAACATGTTTGCGTTTCTTTTCGAAATATTGATTATACGGTCTATATGCCGCTTTAAATCGAAGTTGCTTGATGATATCTTTAGCGATGAGCACGAAAGGCATACCGATGGCAAATACACGACTCGTTGCACGCAAATCTTCATCATGGGAAAATACGCTCAAGCTCACCAAGCCCAAAATCGGAATTGCTATTGCTTCTTGCGCAAAAAAGTGATTAAAAAACGCGCATTGATTTTTATTCTTATGATGCTCTGGATCGTAAAAATGACTATGTATGCGCTCATCATTCATGCGAAGCGCAACAAAAGGAGGGAATAAAGCACATCCTATGCGAAAAAAATCGAATGATGCAAGATTGATATGAATCTCAAACACATCTTTCACAATGCTACCCAGTATGTTGACTGGCTCTGAATAGGTCTTTTCTTGTGGCGCCAAGGGCGTTTTTTTAGCAATTACGTGACGCGTTCTTTTCCTACTCTTTTCTTGCGTATCGCCCATGCTTTCCTGAGCTAAGCAGAGAATCACGAACGCTATAATCCATCGTATGTTCACCGTGCTCCTTCGTATCTTTCGGCTTCATCATCTCACCGATTACCTTACTGCAAACAGATACAGAACAACAATAGCTTAAAAAAAAGGCCCCGACCTTTTTGAAGATCAGGGGCTTTTTGCAATCAGATATAAATATTAAAGCGGTTGATATTCGTGCTGAATCAAGAAATTATTTTTGAGTGAGCATTGCCTTTTTCAAATCATCTATGAGCGTTTGATAAAAGACTACTTGTTGACCAATAGCCGCCCACTCACCCAATTCATGCTCAAGCATATCAAGCGGTACTTTTCCACTTTTATCCCGCAACGTATAATCCACTCCCGCATCAAGTAAAAGATGCAGTTTTTCCCGAGCACGATCTCTGCTATGCGGCCAAAGATAATAAGCCCATATATTATCAGCCCATATATGGAGCACCGTCTTACCATCTACGCTGCGCTGTTCATTGATATCCAGTGTTTCTTCCTCTTTACAATAGCGTCTGATAGCGTATTTCAAAAGCATCGATGTACCGCTACCTGCCGCGTGATGCAGTATGGAACCATATTTATCGCGATCAACAGACAATCTAATGTTCCCACGTCTTTCGAGCAATACTGCCATGCGAGCAGTTTTTACCTGTTTTGCTAATGAAAGGCCATACTGACGCGCCGGTACTGGATCTTGATGCGATTCTAAATATTGCTTAACGCCAGTATAATCATCGTTCCAACACATATTTGCAAGTTCGTATCGTTCTTTTTTGGCCAGAGCAACTTGAGCTAATCGCTCTTTTTTTGCCTGCTCTCTATCCTGATCCGTGATGGCGTTATCATCTTGATCGATAAGCCCTGCCATTGATACTAACTCATCATCCATTGCCCATGCGTGATGTGCCAAACCGAAACTTAGTAACGTGATGAGTATGATATATTTTTGCATCGCAACTCCTGATAAAAATTAGAATTCTGACTCAATATCTACAAAAAAATGCTTAGAATCGCAAGTATCAATGAAAAGATTTCCATTCCCGTCTGCGCTCGAATACAACATATCCGAAAACGATAGAGCTGCTTAAATGATGCGAACTCGACTTAAGGAGTTACTATTTAAGAGGCTATTTCATGATAAAAAACAAATAAAATCCTCTCCTCCGTTCGTCTCGAGTGATTCTATTCCTGATCCTGAGGCCTGAGCTTAGCGAAGGATCGAAGGGGCAGGAAAGAATTGTGCGAGAGATTGTAGATAAGGTAAAATTTCTTATAACCCTCGACGTCTGCGCATACCGCTTATAGTCAATTTTTTGAGCAGATCGAAGTCTTGATCAATAAGGGCTTGTTTCTTAGCTCGCGACCATTTTTTGATTTCTCTTTCAGCTTCTAGTGCCTCACCTCGACTTGCAAAAGTCTCTACATAAACAACGGTAACTGGCAAACGTTTTGCGGTATAACAGTTAGGAAAGAACGCTTGCTCATGCGCCGATATCCGTCTTTCAATATCATCCGTATGCCCGGTATAAAATGAACCATCACTACAACGAAGAATGTATATATAAAAATCTTGCATAATGAACTACCTAATTAGTATCTCTCGCACATTTCTCTCCTACCCCTTCGATCCTTCGCTAAGCTCAGGCCTCAGGATCAGGAATAGAAATACTCGAGACGAACGGGAGGAGGAAATTTTACTTATTTTATAAGGCCGTTACCGTTTAATCTTAGCTTACCCACATCGAATGTGCGTTATGTTAAAGCAAAATAACACAGCCATTCCGCGGCTTTAAGAACTATGCATAAAAAAGCCCCGAGAGTTTTAATCTCGAGGCCTTTTTTTTAAATCTATATGCTTAATCCTTGAACATGTCTGGATGCATGGTATGCCATGTCGTTGCTTGCTCATATGCATGCGCCGTTTGGAAAATAAGATCTTCTGAAAGATGTGGTCCAACAATTTGAAAACCGATTGGCATCTTACTCTTGGTAAATCCGCACGGAATTGAAATGGCAGGAATGCCAGCCAAATTCACCGGACAGGTAAAGTAATCTTGCAAATCCATTTGCAATTTATCCACGTCAAAGGCACCGAACTTAAATGCAGGAGCTGGATGAGTCGGCATCACCAGAAGATCGAAATTCTTGAATGCATCAAGGAATTCACGGCGAATTAAGCGCTGCACTAATTTGGCATTACCATAGAAATCACCCGCATGACCTGCTGACAACACATAGTTACCCACTAAAATGCGTGAACGCACTTCCGGCCCAAAGCCATCATGCCGTGTATTAAAGTACATTTTAGATAATGTTTTTGCGCTCTTATCACGCAATCCATAACGAACGCCATCAAAACGTGCAAGATTGGATGCCGCTTCAGCACGGCTAATAATAAAATAGGCTGCTGCGCTATAATCTAATGCGGGTAGTGCAACGGTACTTACTTGCGCACCAAGTTTTTGCAATGTCGCCACTGCGTCCTGAATTGCTGCAACCACTTCATTATCCATACCGGCTGCATTAATCGCATTGCTGACGATCCCAATCTTAAGGCCATCACGCAATTTGCCATTGAGTGTTTTGGTATAATCTTTTGGTTCAACGGCTAACGTTGATGAATCATTTTTATCGTTCCCCGCAATGACTGAGGTCACCAAAGCCGTATCATATACCGTGCGCGCTGATACCCCAATTTGATCAAGAGATGATCCATAGGCGACCAAGCCATAGCGGGATATCAAGCCATACGTCGGTTTCATGCCCACTATGCCACAAAATGCTGATGGCTGACGTACAGAGCCACCCGTATCAGAACCGAGCGACCATGGCACAAATCCTGCAGCAACTGCCGCCACCGATCCGCCACCCGATCCACCAGGCACACAATCTAAGTTCCATGGATTTGCAGTTTTTTGAAAAGCTGAAGTTTCAGTTGAGCTTCCCATCGCAAATTCATCCATGTTAGCGCGTCCAACCAACAATGCGCCTTGCTCTTTAAGGCGAGCTGTTGCCGTTGCGTCATAGATAGCGGTAAAATTGGTTAAAATTTTTGATGCGCAGGTTAAAGCGCGCCCTTCTTGGGCAATATTATCTTTTAAAATTCCCGGAATACCCGCAAGAATTCCCGATCGTGGTGACTTATCCTGAATTGATTTTTCATCGAAAACTTCAAGCGCTGATCCTACTTTTTGATCATATGTCTTGAATCGATTTATGGAATACTGCAATAATTCTGCAGCAGAGATTTGTTTTTTATCGAGTAATTCTCGTAAGGTTTTAATGCTTGAAAAAGCTAATGATTGCATTGAAGCTCCTATTCGTTATGTTCTAAAATTGCGGGAACTACAAAATAGGTGCCTTCACGCTCAGGAGCTTCAGCCAGAATGCTCGCAGAATCACTCGGTGTAGCCACATCTTCCCGAAACACATTCACATTTCTCATCGATGGTTCTTCTACCGTCGTGGTGACTTCCTTCACCCGTTCTGCATAACTTAACACATCGTTCAGCTGTTTCATTAAAGCCGGAATTTCATCTTCATGAATATCCAAATGAGACATGCGTGCAATTTTTAATACTTCTTCTTTTGAAATTTTTGTCATGATTATCCTCTAGAGTGCTGCTTTCTTTTTCCAATCCTCACTACGAAGACGTTGGATGTATATTAAGCTCATCAGTGCATTACCCACGTAATATGATCCATAAATAAGCACAAATTTGACCGCTATATTATCGCTAGGGAGCCGTGAAAAGAGATACGATACTGGAACGAAAAAACCGCTGCATATAATGAGGCGGACCATCATAACCATGCGTACATTTGAGGCGCCTCGTAATGCACCGGCTAGGAGCAATTGTACCAGATCGAAAAAGATAAGTATACTGATCACCGGGAAAACAGCCGCAGCCAACGGGGTAAACTCTCCCCTGTGATCAAATAATCCAACCACCTGTTCCGCATTCAAAATCAATACGACCAACATCAAAAAAACCAAGCTTGAAGCTAAAAAAGCAACCTTTTTCAGATTGCTCTTAATGCCTTGCCAATTTTTTTGTCCATAATCATTACTGACCAAAAAGGTAATAACCTGCGCACAGGCTATCGCCGGTAAAAAGGCAAGACGTTCCATATCTTTGATCACACAAAAGGTTGCCGTCGTATATTGACCTAAATCCTTAAGCATCATTCCCAACCAAATATAGGCAGCTGCTAACGTTGCTTTATCAAGGACAACTGGCCAACTGAGTTGCAATAACCGCATCAACTGATCATATTTAGTAACGCCCTTGATCAGCTCGATGCCATATATACGATATGCGGGATTATAAAGCACATAAAACATCGCATAGCTCATCATCACTACATGCTGAAGCAACGATGCTATTGCAGATCCGGCGAGGCCCAATTTAGGACATCCATAATGACCAAAAATAAGCAGATAATCTGCTAGGAGAAAGGTGAATACCCCTGCAATATAAATTTGCATAGGAACTTTCGTGTTTTTTATACCGCGTAAAAAGCCGATAAAGGCATAGCTCACAAACATGAAAAAGACACCAATTGCGCGAAGGCGCAGGAAGGGAACGCCGATTGCCACCATGTCTGCCGGCACATACCAGCTATAAATCCATGCCGCGCCCGCATAAAGAAAGAGCGCAATTGAAGCACCAGTTACCACCGAAATCCAAAAGGCATCACGCAGCGAGCTGCCTACATTTTTAAAGTCTTGCTTACCATTATAAAAACCACTCAAAATCACGGTACCAATTGAGATACCCTCTGCAATTTTCATAATGAAATGGATCAAATTGGTGGTCATCCCCAACGCCCCGTATGTTGCCGTAGATTTGAGGCAACCAATGAAATAGGCATCAATCCATAAAGGGAGGAAGTAAATCAGAAATGCGATCACAAATTCAGGTACAAAAAGCTGAAATATTCGCCTATAGGATTCGCCATGTTTGTCGTCAAGAATGCCTGCTATATAACTTGCAAGTAAATTTTTTTTCATCATATTCTCCCGGAAAAAGCCCTGATAAACGTATATAGCATACTCGGATGTCTATCTATAGCCATCAATTTCGATGCGTTCACTCACTTTTTAAAAATATATAACGCCGCATTTTATCCCCCACCTCATATCCCTCATCTCTCTTGATATACGGTTTTTCCTCGGGTAATGGAAACCAATGCAGCGATGCCCAATATACCACAGTGCTACGATGATAGGGGGTTCCCGAAGTCAATGCTCGCACTAATTCGATGACGGGAAGTGATGCTCGCGCAACAAAAAGATCGATCTGCTCGTTAACATGCCTTAAAAATGATCGCCAATCGAGGTCTACAATTTCCACATTTTCCAGCCCAAGCTGTTCTATAACATCTTGTAAAAATGCTATTTTTTTGCTGTTTACTTCAATTAAAAGCACGCGCAAATGAGGATATTTAATTTTAAGAGGTATCCCAGGAATGCCCCCGCCGGTGCCGATATCACACAACGAATTGATGCTATGCATATCCATGAAGCGGTCTAGATGCAGCGCATCACGATAGTGATACTGCAAAATATCTGCAAGATCTGTGATGCGGGTAATATTGGTTTTTTCGTTCCATGCAAGCAGTATATCGGTATATTGTCGAAATCGTTCCTCTTGCTGAGGAGTCAATTGTTCATTTTTGCTAAAATCCTGCCATAACTTATCGGCGGAAATCGTTTCATTGTTCTGCTTTAACATTACGCATTCCTAAAAACCATAGATTTTCTTTTAAGCTCTTTGATATCCTGACTGTAACTGGTAGTTTATAAACGTCTACCCTAGGTGTAGTATGAAATATCCAATACGAATCTCAATAGTCCTTAGTATAGCATCTTTTGTCATGAACCAAAATATACAAGCTGAAGCCCAAATCACATTCTTTTTCCGACCCTACCCTGAATTTGCCTTCACCGATGAGGACACGGCAAAAACCTGCAAAAAATGTGCAAATCCCGATTACTCAAGCAGACAAGTCATCAAGGGCCTCATCGATCAAAATTTAGTGAGTGGTATTTATGCAACCTATGGCGGCTTTATCGCTTCATCGTCCGCCGATGGTCAAATTGCATTCCCCCGCAAACATGAAGCCCCGCTCGTTCACCTCGTTGAGACAACACGCATTACCCCAATCACCATGAATTCTACCACGATAGCCCATTGGCAACTTGAAGATAAAGTTCCCGCTACGCTCTATAAAGTTGAACGCCAACAAGACGATGCAACTGGCATTTATTTTTGGGATGTAACCAAAGAGGAAATTCCGAATAATAAACAACTCCCGCTCACCTCTATTCTCATTTTTGCCAAACCGGATAATCTCTATATCCCGACAGGCATCACGGTCACCGATGACACTCCCAACTTGCACTTACCTGACATATATGTTAAACCAGAGATCAACAAAGTCAGTAATGCATTTTATGTACTGTATCTTAGACATTTCTTTGGACCAGTAAAAAATGCACTAAAAAAAGAAAAAAAGCAGTATGCTATCAATCTCACTTATTAATATCTGTGCTGAAACCTTCATGGTTGTGATTTTCCCCTTATCCATAATGAGCAACACACAGTGTTTAACGGTCGATAGTCGAGAAAAAGGAGTCGTATGAAATTGCAGGTATCTTTTGACATACCTGACTTAGATAAAGCGCTTAACATTGCACATGAAATCATTGATCACGTCGATATTTTTGAACTTGGCCTACTCCTCATATACAAACACGGAATTCACGCCGTTGAAACATTCAGAAAAGCATTTCCCGAGAAAGTGCTTTTAGTTGATCTAAAACTCATTGCTCGCGGTTATGATGCAATCCCGCTTTTTGCGCAAGCTGGCGCCAACTGGGTAACAGTCTTGGCAGGAGCAAGTCAAAACGCAATTCATGCCACCTGCAATGAAGCAAGTAAATACAATATGCGCGCCATGATTGATCTGCTTGATGCGCCTACACTCGGTCAATCAGCTTTAGAGGCAAAAAATGTGGGTGCAAGCGCGCTCATTTTTTATCAACCCTATGATGACAAAGAAGCGCTCATTTACCTTGATAATTGGGACATGATTCGTGGGAACACCGATTTACCTATCTTTATCGCCGGAAAAATAAAACGCTCCAATGTGAAAAATGCAATCAAGGTCAAACCGGATGGCATAATCATCGGTAGAAGTATCATGGAGGCAGAAAACCCCTTGGAGGAAGTAAAGTTCTTTCGCGATGTGTGTAATAATAATTAGCGTTCATTCTTAACGCGAACTCTATGTAAGAAACACATCACTTAATAAGAACTTCTCAAATCGAGTTAGCGTTATTATACTGCTCAACCAACGCACGAATCGCCTCAACGATCACTTCCGGCTGCTCCACATTAATCATATGCCCACTCTTATGAGCAATAATATGCTGAGATTGCGTTGAATCATTCAATAAGGCTTTTTGGCATTCCGGCCAAATTGCATCACTCCTTGCATCTTCCTTTTTTCCATGCGAAATAACGATCAAAGGTTTATTGATCATGAAATTGGAAGCGTTTGCACTCTGATCAAAACTCTCCGCGCAATGATGCTGCTCACTTTCAAACGTTTCCAATGATTTGAGTGCACTTGCTTTTGCTATGATAACCTGCTGAAGATCTTTGGGCATAACTCCTGCAAAAAAGGGTTTCATCATAGAAGGCATGAATAACCGTGTTATACCCATATAATGCGCAGGCTTACTATTGATCATATGCCACCAATATTCGTTGATTGAATCCCAAACTGTTTTTGGCACTGGCGGATTCTCTCTATCGTACGCTACAAATTTTTCCCATTGTTTTTCATAACATGCATCTACGAGTATTAGTGCATACACTTCATCGGGATACGTATTTGCATACAATTTCATGTTGGTACCGCCAAAAGAATGGCCTACCAAAATATAGGGCGGCTGAATTCCCTGATTATGTAATAATGTATGCAACTCTTTGACGATTATCGCGCTCGTACGCGGTTCTGGACCTGCATCGCTCCACCCATATCCTGCTCTATCATAACTCATCACGCGTGTAAACGTGGAAACATCTTGTTGCACCAGCCTCCACCAAGTCGAGTCACCACCCATGCCCGCATCAAGAATCACCGTTGGTTTGCCGCTGCCTGTACAATAACTGTGAAGTTTATATCCGCCGACATCTGTCAACGTTCCTGGCGCAGGATATCGATAGTTATCGAGCTTTGTCGCACCATATTGATAGCATATCCCCATCATCGCTAAACAAAGCATCGCTCCCAAGGGGCATGCGAAATATGAAGTGCATTGAATCATAATTTTCTTTCGGAATCAGAACTGATCTTTATACAGCGAAACAATTTCCTTAACGGTGGTAACTTCTTGCGGACTTTTATCGATGCGATAACCCATGAATCGTGGAAAGCGGAGCGCATAACCCAATGTTTTCTCCGATTTACCTGCAGCATGTACGGGCGATATAGTAATTTCATCAGCACGAATCATACACACCAATTCAGGGGAAACCCAGACATCAGGATATAATTCTTTGGCGCACACCACATTCTTCGGGCGATTGACCACCGCTAAGTCATCACACTTTTTGCGCAGCATAATCCATTCTTCATCACTCATTCCCGTGCCAATTTTTGCAATGGTTTCAAAACAATCATCGGTTTTATTATAGACGCCGACAAGAAATGCGCCAATACCAAATGAAGCCCGTTTTCCCGCGCCATCATAATAACCTAAAATGATGCAATCGATCGTATCTTCAAGATGCCCTTCTTCCTGACGCTTGAGCTTGATCCAATTGAAGTTACGTTTTCCTGGTTGATAAATAGCATCGGGTCGCTTCACGACAAGCCCTTCAAGTCCAGCCGTAATATTTTCATTAAAATCATCTTCGAGTTGTTCTGCGGTCCTAATCACCTTTTCACCGATGACTTGCACACGGTTATCGTTCACGGTTTTGGCGATCTTCAATAAAAGAGCGCGTCGCTCTTCATGCGTCTCACTCATGACCTCCTTACCATTTAAATACAGCAAATCGAAAAGAAATACGCGCAAGGGGAAACTTTCTGCCGCCTCTTCGATGCCATGCTTACGTTTGCGCTTGACCGTCTCTTGGAAGGGCAAAAATGTATCAGTATTGGGGTCATACACAATCGCCTCCCCTTCACAGATCATGTCAGTGACATCAAGTGAGGCAACCGCGTGAGTAAGATCGGGAAACATGTACGACATATCAATTAAATTACGAGAGAAGAAATGTATTTTAGGGCGAGAAGAGTGCTTATCAAGATGAATTTGCAAGCGAAAACCATCAAGTTTTGGTTGAGCAACACACACTCCCAATTTTTCTACGATTGCTTTTGCAGTGGGTAACCGTTCAGCCGCTGCAGGACGAATGGGAATGCCAACGTGCGCCTTCATGCGTTCAATTGCCGCTATTCCATTTTCCTTTAGTTCAAATGCAATGAGCCCCAAATCAACACAGACGTTATAGGCGTTTTCAATGATACCACGTAACGATTTATCGCCCGCTTCCATCCAGGATAAGGAATCTACAACCGTCATATCGGAAAACCCAAGCCGTAATTTACCCAAAATAACGCGAATCACATATTTTGCTTCAACGGGACTCAAATTACCCAGTAGGTCCCGTATACATTTCGCTTTTTCATCCGCAGAACCGGTGCCACTAATTTTTTCAATATGATCCAATGCTTCATACACTTGCAACACGGTCAGACCGCCATCAGCCTGCCATTCATAATCCATCAAAACCAGACCCAGATCACCCGATTGCTTGATGTGCCGTTTAATCGTTTCATCAGTTACATTCAAAAATTCAGCAAGCACCTGAATAATGCTTTTTTCTGCAACGTTAAATTGAGTGCCTATATAAGGAGGCTTTAATTGCCCCAATGCAAGATTCACGATAATTTCAGCATCGCGAGGCCGTGCTTTCTTGAAAAGATCTGCCAGCAATTTGGTAATCTCCACTCGCCCACTCGTTTCCTCTATGCGAGAAAAACATTCTGCAACATCACTAAATTTCATTGCATTGCTCCTTATATACATTATTTCAATTAAATTATGTGACTTAGCATACCATAAAGCTCAACAACTGTTATCTGCGGAAACATAAGGGCCAGATCTCTGCTCTACCCACATCTTTTTAAAAACAAAATTCTATAAGCCCGTTCGCCCCGAGGCCCCAAAAGGGGATCGAGGGGAAATAAAGAACGAGACAAATAATCAATAGCTAACATTGGTGTAACAGCATTAGAATCTATCCCAAAATTCATAGAACCTTAGAATTAATCACTCAGTAGTGATATTTATTCCCCGTTCGCCCTGAGTAGCGACGTGTCCGACGAAGCCGTAGGCGAAGACGGAAGCGTATCGAATGGGTACGGGGATACATAACTTTTGGATACCAATACCACTGAATGCTATATCATTTTACTCCGCTACCCGTTCGATACATTTTTGATTTCTTACGAAATAAAAAACACTCAGGGCGAACGGAGATGAAAATCTTTTATTTTCACGTTAAAAATTAATTTTGGGATAGGTTCTTAGATATGGCGAGGGCATATTTTTTTTAAAATATAACATTTTATTTTGACTAAATCGGCTTTTATATGTGGAAATTTAATTTGTCCCGTTCTTTATTTCCCCTCGATCCTTTTTTTCAAAAATGCCTCGGGGCGACTAACCATTACCCACATCTTTTTAGAAACAAACAAAGATCCTAAAACATTAAAATAAGTAAATCCCCTCCTCCGTTCGTTCTGAGTGTTCTGGAAGCGAATGCAATGAGTGAACAGAATGTGCGAAGAATAAAGGAGTAAGGAGATACTCAATTTCCATACAGCTATTTTCATGGATGCTGCATATCATAGGTATTGCACATGCTTCGCACATTTTTTATCGCTTCATTTCATTCGCATTAAAAAAGACTCCCTGCCGTCGCTTATCCAGGCCTTCCGGCTTGGGGCAGGCAGCACGACTGCGTCCGACGTAGTTCCGTTAGGAACGGAGGAGGGGTGTATTGCTGATTTTATGATGAAATTATTATTCCAATACAAGTGGCTTAACATCGAGAGCTCGCGTTAAAAACAATACTCAAAAGATGTGGGTAAAGCATAGTCGGGGCGAACGGGATGAGTATCTCTTTTCGTGTGTTCTATAAGGAAAAGATGTTGGCTAATGCACCCTCACCCCCTCCAAGGAAAAACAGCCAAAACGCGAAAAACCTCCGGGCAACGTTCAGGTTCGTGAACCTGGACCGCCCCAGGTCAAAAAGAGCTAAAGCAGCGTTCAGTGGCTTTATCTACCCATAAAAACTTTTCTTATTGAAATTTTATCCGGATATGATATACTATAAATAAACCATGCCTGCATCCAGGTATAAAAGGAGGACGCTATGATAAAAAAACTATTCTACACAGGGACATTCGCCCTTCTTACCCTATTTTTATGTACATCCATAACACCTCAGCCTACGCAGGCGATTTTATTCGATTTGAATGGAGTACTTTTCCGTTTAGGGAAAATGAAATCAGCATGCCATCTCGGGATTGGCTCTACGTTATCGTATGTCATGAAAGGCTATAAAATAGAGGAGCTTGAAGAGAAATTCTTCGCTATTTTGCACCTGCTTGACCCGGATACCTTGAGTGAAGATCTGATGCCACTTCATAAAAATGTAGTGTTACCAAAGATTATGCGTGATTGGCTTTCCGGCACAGTCGATAGTCAGGATGCTATCAAACGCATTATGGAACGCATCGATTCTCTTGCGAGTGACAAAACATATTTTGCTAATAAAACAGAAATTAATTTATTGAAAAAAATCGCACTTCTCGTCTTCGATCCTGAAATTCGTGCTGATATTTATAAGCCGATTAAGGAAGGCATTGAACTCGTGCGCGCATGCAAAAAGCATGGTCATGAGGTGTATCTCATATCCAATATGGATACTGCATTGATAGAACTTCTTAAGGCTGCCCATCCAGAAATTTTTAGTCTTTTTGATGGAATGGTGATTTCAGCCGATATTAAAACAATCAAACCGTATCCAGATATTTATATGTACACCTTACTTGCATACAACTTAAATCCTGATAATTGCTATCTCATTGATGATCAGCATGAAAATATTCGCGGCGCAGAAGATGTTGGGTTTAAAAAAGGCTTTTTATGCGATCATCGCAAATATAATGATCTGGTGAAAGCTATGATTGCTGAAGGTCTGATTGAAAAATCTGATATTAAGCGAAAAGAGTCGTAACAAAACGAGCAATATTTTCGCGATGAGTCAGCACTAATGATCCTGCGATGACTATAGCCAATTGGCCGTACGCATGCGTTATGCCATATTGATAACAGGCGATAGCTGGCATAGATAGTGCCCCGATTACCGATGCAATACCGACAGTCCTTGTAATCGCTAAGATAGTAAGCCATACACCAAACACATATCCCCACAACTCTGGCATTAATGCCGCAACGATACCAACGCTCGTAGCAACCCCTTTTCCGCCACGAAATCCCAAAAAGATTGGGAAGATATTTCCCAGCAATAATAAGAGTGCGATTGCACACAGATATTTATCGTGCGAGTATATGCGTTGCGCATATCGCAGATAACAAAATGCCTTAATGGCGTCGATAAAGACTATTAAAAAAAAGAATTGAATGCCAAGCACACGCGCGACATTCGTACCTCCGATATTACCCGATCCATAATTACGAATATCGGCAATACCAGCTAATTTTGCTACTAAATATCCTGTCGGAATTGCCCCTACCAGATAGGCACCGCATGCTACCAATGCTTCAGTTATCATCCAAATCACTTTCTACAATCTCAGAATCAATTACATGTCCTTCTTTTTGCCGCTGTTCCATAAATGCTATGATGAAAGCGGTATAATATTTTTGTGCAGAAATGATGGTAAGCGCAAGCGTGATAATAAGTAATATGATTTCGCCTATATTCCACAGGGAGCTGGAGAAGCGCCCAAGATGTTGATCAGGATTGATGATGATCCAGGTAAGCAATACCATTTGGAACAATGTTTTGACCTTGCCAAGCCAGGATACTGAGACTGAAAGATTGTGTTCTAATGCAACAAGACGCAAACCCATAACAAAGAATTCACGACCTATAAATACTACAACCCAATAAAAGAAGATTTTACCTGCAGCAAGCAGTGCAACTAAAGTGGAATAGACTAAGAATTTATCCGCAATGGGATCAAGCATTTTTCCTAGCGACGTTTCTTGATGAAGCCTTCGCGCCAAATATCCATCAAAAAAATCGGTTAACCCAAACAACACAAAAAGAATCGCCAGCCCACAATTAATCCAAAAATTGTTGGCGGGAAGAAAGTATGCCAATAGGAGGGGCAACGTAAGAGGAGAGACGACCAATCTAATGATGGTCAACCAGTTCGGTAAATTAACGTCTTTAAACGTATTCATATGTTCTCATCTTTTGGAAGTGATTTAGGTGTGGTGCCAGAAGTTATGCTCATAGATTTAAGTTAGTATAACTGATTTGGCTAAGACTGCGCGCCTACGCACTACGACGAAGGAATGGCTACTACTACGCTCTTACGAGCTTCGAAGTGCAGGCCTGCCATTCATTTTCCAATCCTCGTAAGCACAGAGCATCATTCGAAGCTCCGCATGTTTTCTATTCGGAGGTCCGTCTACGCTTTCAGCTACGTCGGACAGTCTACGTTCTATCTCTTTTACTATCAAGTAAAATTCATTAAAAAGACTGGCGTGCCAGGCGAAGCTCCGCAAGGAGCGAAGACTGGTGGCGATGCAGGGACTCGAACCCCGGACCTACGGATTATGATTCCGCCGCTCTAACCAGCTGAGCTACATCGCCTTTGAGATAATTTCAATTCTTTATTATAGACTTTATTATAGCTAAATTTTTAGCTTTTGCACCTGAAAGTTGTTCAATAATACATTAAACATTGATTTCAGGAAGAACAACCCGGTAACCAAGGTTGCCACGACGCCAAGCATCATTGTTACTGCAAATCCTTGGATTGGACCAGTACCAAAGCGATACAGTACCAAGCCAACGATAAAGGTAGTGATGTTACCATCCAAAATGACCTGCATTGCATCAGCAAATCCGGCATCAACTGCCTTGCGCGCGGTCTTACCTAGTGCCAATTCTTCTTTAATACGTTCATAAATCAATACAGAGGCATCAATTGCCATACCGATGGTCAACACCATGCCGGCGATACCTGGCAATGTTAACGTTGCTTTAAGCCATGCTAAGCAGAGTAAGGTGAAGAACAAGTTATAAATCAAGGTGATAAAGGCAAGCAATCCGCAATAGCTGTAATAATAGAGGCTGAATAGGAATAAGAGCGCAAGCCCAACGAGGCATGAAATAAGCCCTTGATGAATTGATTCTTCTCCAAGTGTTGCGCCAATTTGGCGTTCTTCTTCAAAGGTAACGGGTGCTACGAATGCACCTGATTTAAGAAGGAGTGCCAATTCTTTTGCTGATTCAGGAGTGTAGTCTCCCGCAATTTGACCATCTGTTCTAATAGCTGCTTGAATGTTAGCGGCTACAATAACTACTCCATCGAGCACGACTGCAAGCACTTTGCCTAAATTCTTACTGGTTAATTCTTCAAATTTATAACCGCCTTCAGGGCTTAATTTGAATGAAATTGCCATGCGGCCTTTCTTTTCATCATATTGTGGCATTGCATCTTGCAATGAGGCACCGGTTATTTCGGTGTATTTTGGCACGAGATAGAAACCTCTATCTTTATGTTGATCAGGAACTATTTCATATCCGTCTGGAAGAACTCCATCATGGTCATATAAAATATCTTCTTCTGTTCTGCCCGCACGCTCAACTAATTTAAATTCAAGAAGAGCGGCTCTGCCAATCATTGCTTTTGCTTGTTGTGGATCAGAAACATCGGGTAATTCAACGATAATATGACGTTCACCTTGTGGCGCAATGGTAATTTCCGCAACGCTCATCTTATTAAGACGTGTGCGCAGTACTTCAATGTTTCGCTTAACGGCATCTTCTTTGATAAGTTTTTCTTTGCGTTCAGTGAATACGGCACGAATAACAGCGCCATCAGCGGTAAAATTCATATCGCGATCTTCATTTTTGAGCGCGGACAACGCATCTTGCGCTGCAGTAATTGAATCAAAGGTCAAAATCATCGCCATATCTTCAACTTTTTTTGATTTTGGCTGTTCTTTTCGAAGATTTTCAAGCTGATGAGTTACGTTATTGAGACGAGCAAAAAGGTCAGATTCAACTGCTTTTTCAGTTTTTACGTCAAGCGTTATATACGTTCCACCCACGAGATCTATGCCAAAACGAATCTTTTGACGAAGGGGATATACAAAATAAAAACCGACGACTAAAAAGAGAATCCAAAATGCGAATCCTGAAACTGCTATATTGCGCGTTGAGATATTCATGAACTACTTCCTTCCATAACTGCCCGTCTACGCTAATCCATCTACGTTGTCAGCCTCTTCTGATTCTGAGGTACGTCGGGCTTCGCCGGGACAATGAAAAATTTTATTTTTTATTATATCAAACTAATTTAAATTCTACGCTCTCACAACAAGTTTTATCAGAACTACTTTTATTTGAAAGTCCGTCTACTTACTGACTATGGCTTTCTTCGAAGCTCCGCATGTTTTCTATTCGGAGGTCCGTCTACGCCCCGGTCATCCTGACCCTGATTCTTCGTCTCTTCGTCTCTTCGTCAAGCTCTGAGCTCTGAACTCAGAACTAAAGGCGCGAATGGGTCGAAGGACATCGGGCACGCGCCTTTACTTCGGCTTGTGTTTTGTATTATTTCAATATTCAATGAGTGGCGCCAGCCATTCATTTTTCAATCCTCGTAAGCACAATGCTTTCTTCGAAGCTCCGCATGTTTTCTATTCGGTGGTCCGTCTACGCTTTCAGCTACGTCGGACAGTCTACGTTCTATCTCTTTTACTATCAAGTAAAATTCATTAAAAAGACTGGCGTGCCAGACGTAGTTCCCGCAGGGAACGTAGACTGGTGCCGAGGAGGGGACTCGAACCCCTACAGGATTTCTCCCACAGCCCCCTCAAAGCTGCATGTCTACCAGTTTCACCACCTCGGCATTTCAAATTTATTTAGTAGTAAAAATAGCACAATTGTAAGCGCTTATCAAACGTTATTTGAGGAAAAATAGCTATTAAAGGTATTCCATGCAAAAGGCCTCTCGATTAAAAGAGGCCTTTTATAGGTATAAATGCCTGTTTTGGCTATTATCACTTTGAATCATCTTGCTGCTGTGATTGCTGACACGTGCCGCACCAATGTCTCCGCGGGCCTTCAACTTCACCTTTGAGGGCTACTGCAATAAAATTGTCATAATCTGTGGGATTTTCAGAAGGAGCTCCGAAGAAAATTGCTACTTTTATTGCATTGCTACACGCATTATTAATTTTCTCTTCACTCAGTCCTGCGGGGATGGTTACTCGATTTAATGCAAGCGTTACCTGCTCACGCGCATAGTTTTCATGTACTGCCTTGTCCGCATCCATTGCCATCAATGATGCTGCGCTTGCTAACATGATTGCACAAAAAGTGTTTCGTATTGTTATCAATATGGTTCCTTGTCTTTTAACTATTTTATTTTGTGTATTTTCCGGATGAAAAAATAGCATAATTACAGGCGCTTATCAAACGTTATTTGATGCAAAACGGCCTCTAAAATCCTTACGAATCTTAGAGGCCGTTCATTTTACATACCCATCATTTATTTTTTTTCTGTTTCACTTTCCTCAGATGCATCAGTAGCTTCTTCCGCTTTCGTGTCTTCATCTGATGCTTCAGCGCCTTCTTCAGGTGCTCCTGTGAAATAACTCATGACTGAAGTATAGAGAGAAGAAATTCCATCTACGAATGCTTGCCACCATGACCACAGCGTATGCATAATGCCGCCTTCTTCAACTGGCTCTTCTTCTTCAATCACTTCTTGCTCAACAACGTGCTCTTCTTCTTCCTGCATTCTATTATTGACTTGATTGGTATAACTTCTCAAATCAACGCCTTTTTCTTTCAATGCTTGCAAAGCATCAGAGATGCGGCCTGCGTTATCCTGAATAGCCTTATCAAGCTGCATGAAGTGTTGTCTGAAAGCGCCTTGAATATATTGTGCGATATTGGTGACATTCTTAAAGTATGTGTCCATGCTGTAATAAAGCTCGCGTGCTCGCTTATCATTCAACTCTTTTCCAATATCTTTATATGCCTGCCATGCCTGCTTTTCATGATTGCGTGCAACATTTACTTGTTCCTGCAATTTATCAAGAGCATCGTCAAGAGCATCATCATATTTAGCAAGAGATTGAGTGTCTTTATGTAATTGTTCAAGAATCTTTTTATCTTCAGCGATTTTATCGAGCATTATTTTATCATGCTCATCAAGTGATTTATGCTTTTCTTCTTCAAGCTCGATCAAATCATTTAACTTGGTCAAGATCTCAACCATTTCTGATTGCTGCAATCCTACATCAACATAGAAAGGCTCTAATATCTTACGATCAATATCAACACGACGCCTAAAGAATGGCATACGCATTTCAAGTATTTGATCGAATACTCCTTTAACTTGTTCATACCGACTCTGAGCTCGCTCCCACCAGATACGTTTATAAAGCCAGTTACCGGACGGTTCATTCAAATCAGCTGTATCAATACCAACAATTTCATTTACTTCCGGTTGCGCTGCAGATGGTGCAACTTCTGGCACGGCTGGAGCCGCAGTTGCTGCTTCCGGCGCTGCCGCAGGAGCTGCTGGAGTTTCTGGTGCTGCTGGCGCAGCAGGCTGTTCTTCTGCTGGAGCCGGCGCTGCTTCGGCCGCTGCTTCCGGGGCCGCTTCGGTCGCTGCCTCCGGGGCTGCTGGCGCCTCAGCCGGTTGCTCCTCGGTTGTCGCGGTTGCATCTGGTGCTGCTTGCTCTGCTGATGCGTCGGCCGCTGGGGCATCATCTGCCGCGGTCACTTGCGCACCTTCTGCATCAGCTTTATGTGCAAGATCTGCAAATGCATCTCCTTGCGAATAAAATGATTCAAGGGCTTCAGGAGTCATTTCAATACGATTATTGACCAACCCTGATGCACATAATATTGATTGCACCATCAGACACAACGTTATCCCATTCACGAGATAAGATGTCACACTACGCATATACATGACTCCTTTTTACCCAATAAATTATATTCTCTATGATTTTATTCGCCGTCGCTGAAAACCGCATGCTTTAACTCGCGGATGAAAGTGACAAGAACCACGCCGTTGTTCGCCTCTTCAATTTCACTCATCCCGAGCAACGTCGAGGGGACCATGAACGGACCCCGCTCATCCTGACCCTGATTCTTCGTCTCTTCGTCAAGCTCTGAGCTCTGAACTCAGAACTAAAGGCGCGAAGAGTCGAAAGCCAGCCAAGGAGGGTTTTTCGCTATGGCGTAATTTCAGTGCGACACAACAGGATTTCAACCCGTTGATCGCTTCATTATTGCAGTTTTGCGCTCTCAACGCTCCGGGCTTTCATCTTCATCCTGATCCATTAGCTCTTCGGGATAGCTCTCATCATTCGGCATTATGTCAGCTCCCACAAATGTCACAAGCCCATACTCATCAACATCATCATCGGGTGCTTCGACATGCGTCGCCACCTCTTCAATAACTTCAATTTTCTCTGGCGCCACTGGAGTTGTCATCTTGTGTGATTGCATAACATAATATGCCAATGCTCCGATGAGCCCCAATGTTATAACCCCAACAATAATCGATTTCATGCTAGACATCGTTTGATTCCTTTTTTGCGTATAAATAATTCACTGTGATTATGCTGCTTCTGGCTCTTCTGATTCATTCCCAGAGGATTCTTGTGCGAATGTTGAATCATCTTGCATAGTCGCGAGATCATATTCATCTTGTATATCCATAGATGTCGCCACTTCTGATGTTTCAGTTGCAACTGGCGCTCCCTTTTTCATCATATCTGACTGCATGAGATAATATGCAAGTACGCCGATCAGACCTAATGCTACGATAGTCACAATAACCGATTTCATATTACCGCTACACATAAGTAAAACTCCTTTTTTGTGTAAAAAAAAATATTCAATAATTATAATGTTTTTGCTAAATCTTTCAGTTCATCCATCAAACCTTTTGAAAGCTCTTCAGCTTCCCATGATGTATAACTCCATCTAACACCAGAATCTACCTTAGTCAAGACAGACCTATCACTTTTGATATCAATAATATCAATTCTGACCACATTCATAAGTGGATGAATTTGTGATGGTGCGCGCACAACGCCCGCTCTACCCAACACACTGTATGCAATATTATTTTCATCAATAAAGCACATCATCACTTTTTTTTGCCACACCATATTATGATAACCCGCATGGTCTTTATTGATACAAATCAAAATACTTTCAAGACCCTTTGGATAAATACATTGTATCGGCGTTGTATGCGGCAACCCCTTTTCTGAAAAAGTTGCTAGAACGGCGACCGTTTCGCCCTTTTTCAACAAATTGATTAAATCATCAGGTAGTTTTACCCCAACATGCTTTGCCATACAGCCCCACCTCATCGTAAAAAGCTATTCATTTATTTTTATATCTACATTAAAAACAGCGAGAAAAGCGCATTGCAATATCATGTTCAATCGCTAATCCAGCCGGTGTTAAAACCAATCGTTCATCTCGCATAATAAGAAAATCACGCTCACGCAATATACCAATGGTTTCATCAATTTGTTTTCGTTGGAGGTCATTCAGACCTTTTACCAACTCACTATGAGCTAAACCATGCATAGTACGTATTGCAAGCATCATTTTCTCTAAACGAATATCCTCTTGGGTTAACGTTTCAGAAAATACTGTTACATCTTGTTTCATTTCAAGACTTTGCATATATTTCATAAAATTTTTGTCATTCTGCGTACGAGAATGCCCATCAAATGAGCATGCTCCAAGTCCAAATCCTTTGTATGGTTTACGCTCCCAATACGCCCTATTATGTTTTGATTCACAACCCGGTTTTGCAAAGTTTGAAATTTCATACTGCTCAAAACCATATTGCTTCACCGTCTCCACCGTCCACATGTACATGTCAACTACTGTCTCATCACACGGTAATGACACCGTTTTTTGTTTTACTCTAAAATAGAGCAATGTATTTTCGTGTATCGTCAAAAAATAGATCGATACATGTTGAATTGGCCATTGCATAACCGTGTGTACTAATGCTTTCCATTCATCTTCCGTCACACCAGGAAGACCTATAATAAGATCTACCGATACGCGATCACAATAGTCTGATGCATGTTGCACCACAAACGCTACATCTTCCACGGTTTGCCGTCTATTTAATGAGTGTAAAACTCGCGTATTGAGACTTTGAACTCCAATACTGATCCGATTGATACCTGCCGATTTCCATAATCCCATCTGCTCCTTGCGTACGGTCCCTGGATTTACCTCGATAGTTATTTCAGTCTTTTCGGTTATTTCACACATTTCTTTTAGTATACCAAACGTGTCAAGTAGCAGGTCATCAGGGTAAGTACTCGGCGTACCTCCCCCAAAATAAATGGTATCTAGCGGCAATTTTCTGCCAAATTGTTCCATCCCTGCTTTGATTTCTGCGCAGAGCGCTTTATGATAGCGTTCTTTATGCTCATCCTGGCCAACCACGGTAACGAATGGGCAAAACGCACATCGATACGGGCAAAATGGCCAATGAATATAAAAAGATCGCGTATCGGAAGTATAATCGTATGACAAAATAAGACAACCTTAAGGTATAAAAACCGTTATAAAAACAAATAACACATTCCCAGATCACCCTGCCTGCCCGCCGTAATCCCGAGTAGCGTTAGCGTATCGAAGGGTAACGGAGGCTGAGAGCGAAGTCGAAGGGTCACCAAGACCGGCCCCGATCTTCCTGAGCTCTAGCTCTGGACGTTTGTCGAATGGGTATCTGAAATTGTTTTTTTAATAAATGTTTTGCAGAGCTTGAAATCACGCTCCATTTGTTCTGGAATAGCGTCCAGATTCGCAAATTTAATTTCTTGCGCACCCTCAAAAATACGCACCAAATCGTTTCGTAATTCCGGTGCGAAATTACGTTCCTGAAGATATGCAAGAAGCTCTATATCCGTTGCGCTACGCACCTTATAACCATATCGCTTTTCTAAATATGTTTTAATAATTTCAGTCAATCGAGAATAAAAACGTTTGCCATCTTCACGCGTAAATCCACGTTTCTTCCACAAGTTATCAAGCTCCTTTTGAGCCCATTTCCATGGCTTAACCTGACGTTTTTTTCTGAATATCAAGCGCAGCACCCAATATAAACAGGCAAGGAGTATTACGATACCAAGTGCCCACGCACCTATAATAAAAGGCGTTTTTTGCCAGAATGGCACATGCCACATACCATAAATATCATACAATTCCGTTGTTTCATTCCCTACCATGTTACCCTCTTTAATACATCATGCGGCGACGAAAAAAGCAGACTAGATCACTCATAAATGATTTATCTATGCGTACATCGAGTACATCGATCCCGTATTGCTTAAATAAGTGATCCTGCTCAATAACCCGCTCTCGCAATAATGCATTCAGTCGAACGCCATTCTTACCGCGCGTATCAAGCAAGGATATCTCTCCTGTTTCGCTATCTTGTATTGGCAAAAACCCGACCGATGGAAATTTTGTTTCGTGAGTATCAAGACATCGAATCGCAATAAAATCATGTTTTTTGGCTACTACATTCATATATTTGCTAAATGATTTTTCACTAATAAAATCAGAGATCATAAATACCAATGATTTACCCACACTGCGTCGCGCCAAATATTCAAAGGCTCCATTTAAATCGGTGCTCGTAGTCGTTTTTTTATGGTGCTGTGCAAAATAGAACAGCCGCTCCATAATCAGACGCGTATGCATACGACCCCGCTTAGGCGGAATAAAGAGCTCGACCTTATCTGAAAACATCAATAATCCTACGTGATCCTTGCCATATTCAGCCACGAGCGCGAGTACACTCGCCATGCGCGCGATCGTATCAAAGCGCAAGTCTTCATTCGATGAAAAGAAAGTTGAACCTGAGCAATCAACTGCCAATATCACGCTGCGACTCCGTTCTTCAATGTATTGCTTGGTCAACAACATGTTCATACGAACCGAAGCGTTCCAATCAATATACCGCACATCATCACCCACTTGATATTCACGAATTTGATCAAATTCAAAACCGGTGCCCTTCATCGCTGAGCGACTATCGCCGGAAAGCGTATTATTCAAAATACGCCGCGTGTAAATTTCAATATGTTTAATTTTGGTGAGTACCTCTTGCGATAACATAGTGCTACCACCCTCGTTAAAAAATACCCTCTTTTTTCAATATATCTGGCATTGCAATAGACCCATCGGCTTGTTGATACGTTTCCATCAACGCAACCATCAATCGTGGTAATGCCAATGATGATCCATTCAAGGTATGCACCAATTCCGTCTTGCTTTCAGGAGTTACTTTAAATCGTAACATCCCCCGGCGCGCTTGGAAATCGGTACAGTTACTGATTGATGAAACTTCATAATATGCTTTTTGACCCGGCAACCACACTTCAACGTCGTATGTTTTTGCCGATTGGAACGAACAATCTTGTGCTGCCAATAAGCTAATGCGATAATGCAGACCAAGTTGTTGTAAAATATCTTCGGCGCTCGCAATCATGCGATCTTGTTCATCTTGAGAGTATTCTGGTGTGCATATGGTATAGAGTTCAACTTTTTCAAATTGATGAATGCGAATCAAGCCTCGTTCGGTTGAACCATAGCCACCCGCTTCGCGTCTAAAGCAACTGGACCATGCAGTCCAACGAATAGGTAATTCTTGCGTCATAAAGATATGATCTCGATAAATGCTGGCCAAATTCACCTCTGAAGTGGGGGACATATAAAGTCCATCAGCTGGCATTGCATATACTTGATCACGAAATTTTGGAAAATTCCCTGAAACCTCTAATGATTTTTCATTAATCATGTAGGGAGGGATAACTGGCTCAAAGCCATGCCGCATATTATTTTTAAGCATAAACATGGTCAATGCGTACATATATTGAACAGCATCACGTTTGTATAACACAAAGTTGCTGCCCGTCATCGTTACTGCCGCATTAAAATCAAACCAACCAAGCTCATTGCCGAGCTCTACATGATTTTTGACATGAAAATCGAATATTTTTTTTGAACCCCATTCTTTGACAACCTTATTTGATTCTTTATTCCCTGCAGGAACATCATCAAGAATTAGATTGGGGCATGAAAGATAAAGCTCTTTAAAGCGAACATCTACTTGCTCGAGTAATGCTTCTTTTTCTTTAAGATCTTTACTAATTTGGATTGAGCGCTCACGCAATTCAGGGGTGATACCTGCCTTGCCTTGTCGAGCTAATTCATTTTTTTCTGCCCGCAAGGCTTCAACATCTGCACGAAGCGCTCGCTGCTGGATATCAAGATCCGCAAGCCCTTGTGCATCAAAAGTTGGCTCTTTTTTCTTAAGTAAGGCAATAACCTTTTCTCGTTCTTCTCTGAGTAACCCTAAATCGATCATATGAACTCCGTGCGTTTAGATCCTAGCCGTATGGTCTTTATTGTAAAGCAGATCGAGATAAATGCAATGGGAGGGATTAAATCATGAAGTCCCAGCACACCTTAGGAGATAATGCCAAGGGCAAATACACTCAGTAAACAGCGCCTTTATTTTTGCTCAGATTGAGTGACGGAGACTGTTAATGCGAAATTCCCATTGGCGACCATTCTGCAAATATCTTGCCAATCTTTTTCCATTTCTTCATCGAGCTTGCTTTTGCAATGGAAATACCCTGTGCGCTCGTACACACCACTTTTTTCGTACTCACGAGCAAATTTCTCCCAAACCGTCCCACTTTTGTTGTTAATGTTTATTGCTCCAGGAACCAGGAATGTCGAAACGGATTCTCCATTTTTCATCTGACTAAAAACATGTGCGGTATATACTTTCTCCCATATATCGCGTGCCTTTTGAGCCTTAATCTCACCATAAAATCCAAGAGTGTTACTCTCAGAAAGCACCGCTGATCTTATAGCACTCGCTTTAATTCTTTCTCTTAATGCTACAAGAGCCTCCTCCATCGCCATAGCTTGCCCGCACGCAAAAAGCGCCATCGCGCTCAACATCAATTTTTTCATTCTGTTTCCTTGAAGTAAGTGTTTTATAATGCGACTGACTGTACAGAAAACGGGCTGGCCTGTCAACGTTCGAAGGGGAAGAAATCAGGCCGAACGGATTTGAGGTAAACGAAGTCAAATAAAAAAGGTCGCCAAATGGCGACCCTAGCGAAGTAAAATCTGCTTTTAAAGCGTAAGCATCACTTAACGAACTTTAATAGATCTAACAACTTCTCGTAAGTTTTTACCAGCTTTGAAACGAGGAACATTTACTGCAGGCAGATTAATGCGCTCCTTCGTAGATGGGTTAATACCTTTACGAGCTGGACGATTTGAAATCCAGAAGCTTCCGAATCCAGTGATAGATACCTTTTCACCTTTTTTCAAGGTGCGCTCTACAATACGAGTTAATGATTCAAGAACACGCGCAACATCTTTCTTAGAAAATGTTGTTTCTTCGCTTAGCGAATCAATCAATTCACTTTTGTTCATACTTTCTCCTTACGTTAAGTAAGTAACGATTAAACAGACTGCTACTTCAGTACAACTCTACTCTACTTTATTTTTTATTATCATCTAGTACCCTATAGTAGTTCGATTTATCGGTTTGTCAAATACTAGAAAATTTCGTTTAATATTGAATGAATAAATAATCCTAAAAATCCAATGATTCTCTAACAGAAATTCATGTGCGTAATTCGCATTATTTTTACCAAGGAGCAGTATGCTTATCGACACACATTGCCATATCAACATGATGGTTAAAAAAACATTCGACACCGAAATTACTCCTGATGATCTTCGCCTTGCATCGTCCATAGTTGATGAAGCCTATGCCCATGGTGTCACACACATCATTAACGTTGGTACTAGCTTGGTTGAAAGTTTCAATTGCATTCAATTAGCCCTTCAGTATGCGCCCATTCATGCTGCAGTTGGAATACATCCTAACGACTGTACACAAACATGGCATACCGATTTTAAAGAAATCAAGAATTTTGTTAAAGAACATAAAAAAAATAAAATTGTAGCCATCGGCGAAACAGGCTTGGACAGGCACTATCCGGATACTAATATTGATCGTCAAAAAGATGCATTTCGTGCTCATATTGATCTCGCGCTTGAACATAATTTGGCACTCATCGTGCACACCCGCGATGCTCGAGACGAGACGCTGACCGCACTCGAGGAATATAAAGGCCAAATTTCGCGCGGCGTCATTCACTGCTTTTCCGAAGATCAAGAATTTGCCAATGAGGTGATCGCCATGGGATTCGTGATCGGACTCGGCGGTGCCCTCACCTATCCAAAGAATGAATATCTGCGTACAATCGCTCGTGCCGTGCCTCTCGATAAAATTGTCCTTGAAACTGATGCGCCTTTTTTGCCCCCGCAAATCATTCGCGGCAAACAAAATAGCCCGGCCCAAATTCTCACCATTGCGCGATACCTTGCTGAGCTGCGCGGCATTTCATTAGAAGACGTCGCTTACGCCACCAGCATTAACGTCGAACGCGTGTTTCATATTGAGTTGTAGAATGCTATCCGTTATACTATGTTCGTTTTTTAACCCCTTTATTTAAAGGTCATCATGAAAAAAGTATTTTCATTATTACTACTCTGCAGCGCGCTCTCAATGCAGCATGCGCATGCAATGGAAAGTTTGAAGCTCGAGCTCGGTGAAGACACTAAATCGTTTAATGAGTTGAGCGTCGTCGTGTCCTTCACCGATTCAGTCAATAATGTGTGCCACATTAACTCCATAACCCGTCTTTATACCATGCAAGGGGATCGACTCCATGCATGCCCCAGCCACAATCAAGATGAAACTACCCTATCAGTAGATGCTGGATATACCGCGAACGTTCGTTTGAATTACTTAAAAAACAATAAAGAAGTAGTCCTTGATTATAGTGTATGGAAACAAGCACCTTATGGTGAACTTCCATGGCCACTTTCATTTATCTCATCTACTACTGAAGTCAAATCAGGCGGCAAGCGACTTGCACTGAATACAGAATCCCAAGAGGTTATGTTTCCTAATGATTCCGATCTCAAATTGGTATTGTCACTCAAAGCCGTTCTTGAAAAACAGACGATTACATCCGATGATATTAACAACGACTAAAAAACCAAAAACTCTATCTCAGGGAATGTGCGGCATACGTACATTCCCCTTAAACCTCACGCGAGCATATATGAAATTACTTATCAATGTATTGATTCTTTCACTGCCAATTACACTCCACGCTGGATCTTCTTTTTCCAAGAAGAGCCAACAGCAGCCCAATACGGTAAAACTCATGGTTGAAATACTCAAACAAACTGATCCCAACAATAACTTGAACAATGGCCCGCTTGAAACGTTGGCTTATGCCTACAATACATATAATGAGAATACTCACTTTGGAACCCAGCAAAAACAATCAAGCAATGACATGAAATATAGTATTCCTGTTTTTCTTTGCTGCGCTAGTAATGTCGGTGGCGTTAAATCATACCGTATAAATTTTGAGGCTATGTATAATCCAGCTCCGCGGCCTGAAGAAGCGATAGAAGAAGATCTTGATACCCTTATAGAACAGGATCTCGATGAATGCCTAAAACGCTCGATTGAAGACTCTAAGCGTGTGAAAGCCTTCGATACCCCAATTGCAAAAGACAATAGAGAATTCTCACTCAATGAATCTCAAACATATCAAACGAGCGATCCAGCCATTATCGTAAAAGCAGGCGCCTATAGCATTAATCAACAATAAGGAATTCGCATGAAACAAATACTCACTATATTCCTGCTCTGTCCCTTGACTATGATTGCCATGGAAGAAAAGCAACTTGATACCAATGATATTTATGCTGGCGTGATTACTACCATTCTCCATGCGTCACCGCATAAAGGATCCACTTGCGTATATCCTGTCGCCAGACAAACACTTATCTACAAATTACCAAAAGATCATACCGATACAGATATCTTTGAATATGTTGATGCAGTCGAAGATTGGAATGAAATTCATGGGCAAGTAAAACATATTGATACAACACCAATGAATCAGATAACAATATACGATCTCAAATTTGCATCTCAAAATACCAAAATAGAGTTTGCATATAAGTTTGCAGAAGGTCGATTATATCCCACTTCATTCGCCAAATCATCCACACAGGGGCTTTCCCTTGGTCAAGTTGTAGGAATAGAAGCATGCCACCCAACGTCCGCATTTTTTAAGTCCGGACGCTTTTTACCGTATTCTTCAATATGCGATTCGGGCACAAGACTGAATGTACAAGAAGATACGGCGCGCAATGAAAGACTCTCCAAAAATCCCAGTAATGCTGTTGCTACCACTATTGCGTTTTTACGGCTTGAAATGCGACACAATGGATCTCAACCAGTATATATACCTTCATCATGCACCAATTTAAGGACTATTCTTGAAAAAGATCATGATGAATAAAATTCTCCCGCAGCAAGCAGCGGGGATTTTTTAAGGATTTCTAATTGATAGTATCTTTTTATAGCAAGACTTACTAAGCAATGCACATTTATCCCTTTTGTCCCACCCCTTCGACAAGCTCAGGATGATCGGGTCTCCGTTCATGGTGAGTAGCGAAGCGTATCGAACCAGGGACGAACGGGAATGGAGGATTTATTTAATACAGTAGGTTTTTTATATGAAGTTATTTATATATTTTTCCTCTAAAAAATACGTAATCAAAACGATGATCTTCATCCCCGTTCGTCCCTGGTTCGATACGCTTCGCTACTCACCATGAACGGAGACCCGATCATCCTGACCCAGAGCTTGGCGAGTGGGTCGAAGGGGTGGGACAAAAGGGGAACTTTGTGCATAATTTAATGAAGGAAGCTCTATCTAAATTTTGTTCACACAGCCTAGGCCGTAGCTCCTTAGGAGCGAAGGTTCGCGGGGCTCAACGGGATCTTTAAATTATAAATGCTCTTTTTTTTATCTCTATGATCAAATCTTGCATCCGACTATTGCATGCATATATTCTTGTATCTGAATCAACGGCAATGCGGATCTCATCTATAAAATCCGCTGCTCTTACTGAAGAAGGAACGTTATGAAATATATCGTAATAGCGTGCACACTCTTTCCATCCATTATTTCTGCCATGCAAAACAATGAACGACTAACCAATACGGTTACACGTACGGCTACACGTACGGCTACACGTTCTGATGAAGATATGATGATTCATGTAATGGCATCCTTTTTCTCACCCTTCGAAAATAAGCAAAAGACATTTAGCCGATTTTTAGCACTCCAATATCTCCAATGTGATCAGTACGGCAATGTGGATATCATAGATCAACTCAATATTTCGATAAAAACCAACAAACTCCCTCCAATGTTTGGAGTAACCTTGAAAGCTTTGGGAGTTAATACTCGCACTAACCAAATGAAATTAGAATGCATCACTTCCGACGAATATGCTCCGGAGCACACTGAAACACTGAAACTCCTATTACCCGCTAATACAAAATATACAGAAACCAGAAGTCTCACACTCACTGACGACACCCAACAACCCATTTCTTTATCGATCGAAACCTGGCCCAGCATTCATAATATGAATCAGGGTAATTCTTAAAAAAGCCACGCAGACACACGGACCCCCACAAGGCCTCCTTTTTTCATTCTTGTTCCCCAATATCGAACCTGGCGCGGCTGCTTTACAGGGAAAAGCGATCACTTACAGGACAACCAGTTGCAAAACGCTACAAACATGGCATTCTATTAGTAAATATACCAATCTTTCATTTTTAAGGGTTTCTTATGAAGAAAATAATTATTATTTTATGTTGTACATTATATAGCGGGGTTCAGGCTAGTCCATTTGGAAAAATCTTCTGTAAGAAGACCGGAGTCGATAGCGACCTCTGCACTCTGCGAAATGTTACGCAAGTCAAAAGCGAAAAAGAAACCATCGAAGAGATGGTACTAGAAGCAATCGCTGAAAAAAAATATACTCACGTTGAGAATCTATTGCGATTACAGCAATCGATCGCTGATGATGCAGAAACAATTAAAAAGATGCACGATACGATGCGTGAATCGTACAAAGAAATGCAGGACTCTCTCGTAAAAGCCATACTAGCACAAAGAGCCTTTGTTCCACGCAGTCAAACTTCCGAACCGAACATTGTATCTCATGATCTCTTTTTTGATCGAATGTTAGGCCATATCGCGTATGGAATTCATCACGACAAACCCGCTATTCTTAAAGCGAGCAACAATGTGGCGATATTATCAGTCGTTCTAACTTACTTGAATACATCAAAGCAAAGCTGTGATGCCTATAATGATAGCGTAAATAAGTGCTCTATATGTCTTGATGCACCTGGTTGTGGTAAAAATATGATCGCTTGTTGCGAGAAAGGGCATAAGATATGCGTCTCATGTTTCAATAATCCAGATTTAATCGCATGCCCATTATGCCGAGGTCCACTGCCATACCGCAAAACAGAGATATGTCAAAGCTGCGGCGCTGATAAAGATCTTACATTTACGCATTGCAACAAATGCAATGATAAGGATGGCACAGTCAATGTATTGTGCAATAATTGCACCACACTGCCATGTTGCAATAGAAACATATCATCCTCGAAAACAGACATCAGTACTGATGCCATAAAAAAACAAGCGCTGTCACTTATTAAGCTATCCCAATCGCAACGCGATACATATGAAAAGGAACAGCGCAAAGAGATGGACAATGCATTAAAGAAAGAGGATGACGACGAAATACAACGTCTACAAAATATCGCAACTCAATTAAAGACTAACAATCAAAAGATTGAAGATATTCGTGATAAAAACATCAACCACAACCTAACAGCAGCGCTTGCACATGAACATAACATGCTGGTTGATGCGAATGACGAATTGGTGAAAGAATTAAATAAACGCCAGACTAATTACACACAACGCCGAACAGACATAAAAACGAACTATACCAATAAAATTGATGCTTTCACGGAAAATAAAAATCGTGAAATAGAATCAATAAAGGC
>Ga0181527_1000755_pt1 | contig 36296 bp, 33 predicted proteins | sample PEATcosm2014_Bin_30_FD_119762 | JGI IMG/M metagenome (GOLD analysis project Ga0181527, IMG submission 119762) | Peatland microbial communities from MTU Mesocosm Facility, Houghton, MI, USA - PEATcosm2014_Bin06_60_metaG | ecosystem: Environmental > Terrestrial > Soil > Wetlands > Peat | place...
AAGCCGCGCCGCCTCTTGCTTGAACTCAAGCGTGTAACGTCCCCGCTTCGACTTCGTCATCTTCGCTACCCTTTCGCATTAGAACAGCTTGCTAAGGGATACGTTTTGCGGGGGCAAGGTCAGATATCTTGCTGAACATCTGCCGCCTCCGGCAGAGCCGCGGCACCTCCCTTTCGAATTAAGAGTTTCTAACTTAGACCGCCAAATTACTTCGGCGTGAAGTGGACTTCCTCAGCATGTGGCCAGATGGGCCGATGAATTCAGAGGAAGCTGAAGCGCAGGATGAAAGGCCTCTGCACCATTCTGCGGGCTCTCCTGATGGGGAAGGCCTTCAATGTCCACATTCACCGGAATTCGCTCATTTGTCCCTCCGATTATCGCAGTTGCGATGGCAGCATCCGGCCTGTTTTCCGCACCCGCCCTAGGACAACATCGCTCCAACCCCGTGCATGGTGAAGTCAGCGGTTCGCAGGCGTCAGGGACCTTTCAACTGATTGGGACATACGGCGGGATGGGCGCAATGGTTGCTTCTGTCGTGGCCCCTGGGCCGACACCCGGCAGCGAGCGATTCTACGCCAGCTACCTCTATTACCAAAACACCTTTGACGTTCTCTCCATTGACCCTGATACCGGGAATACAACGGTCTTTCATAACCCAATCCCGGGAGAGTTTGCCACATATGGTATGGCGGCAGGTCCGGATGGCAATGTGTATCTTGGTACGACACCAAATGCTCATTTTCTCAAGCTTGACCCACAACAAGGAACTCTCATCGATCTGGGGCGCCCGAGTTCAACTGAGGAATACATCTATGCTTTGGCGTTTGGCTCGGACAATCGGCTCTATGGAGTGACTTATCCAAACTGCAAACTCGTGCGCTACGATCCTGCAACCGGAAAGCTTGCGGACTTGGGGCGATTGGATCCCATCCAAGAGTATGCTCACTCTATCGCGGCCACCAAGGACGGCTTTATCTACGCAGGGATAGGCCCCGGCATTGCCAACATCGCAGCATACCAGATCAGTACAGGCCAGCATCAGGAGATTTTGCCAACGACTGCGCAATCGGTTGCATTTCCGAATGTCTATCTCGGGACAGACGGGAATGTTTACGGCTCAGTTAGCGGGCTCAAATTCAGCTTGAACCAATGGACTGCCACGAAACTGAATTCAGGGGTCACAATTCCAGCTGCGCCGACAAACGTGCTTTCGGATGGCCGCACCGTATCCATCGATGAATCTCTCTCGGCGAGCGGATCGGAGGTTCTCACGCTTGTCGTCACAAATCCAACAATCAAAGCTACGGTTGAGTATCAAATAGCATATCAAGGCGAGGAAATGTCGCTATTCAGAATTGGCTTTGGGCCCGACGGAGCTCTTTATGGCAGTTCCGAATTGCCGGCCAATTTCATCCGAGTGGATATGAACCAGAATAGTCTGGAACAAATCGGCATTGTTGGCGCGGGTGAAGTCTATTCGTTCTTGAGCCACGGTAACAGCCTCTTGATGGGCGCTTATGTTGGCCTGGGAACCTTAATGTCGTATCAGCCAGGAGTTCTGTTTGAGCAAGCGGCCGGCTCTGCGAATCCAGGCTCGGTTACCTTCAACGGAGATAACGATTCATGGCGCCCGGAAGCCATGATCAATGGGTCCAACGGAAACGTCTATGTGGGTGCTCTTGCCGGCTACGGATTAATTGAGTCTCCACTTATCGAGTGGAATCCAGAAAGCGGATCGGTCCAACTTTATAATGTCGTCCCCAATCAGAGCGTTGTTTCTCTGGCTTCATGGCAGGATTTCATTATCGGCGGAACATCGAGCCGCGGTGGACCTGGCAGCCAGCCGACACAAGCGGATGCAGAGCTGTTCATATGGAATCCGTCGACCCAGGAGGTGGAGTATCAGTTCGCGCCCGTATCGGGGGCCGCCAGCATTACAGATCTTATCACGGCGCCGAATGGGCTAGTCTACGGCATTGCCGGTAAAACGCTCTTTGAGTTCAATCCGCAAACGCAGCAGATAACCAACAGTCAAACACTGCCATTTTCAAACGTCATCTACAACGGCGTATCTGTCGATAATGCTGGAAGGATTTGGGGCTTGGCTGAATCTGGAATCTTCGTGATCGATACCAGTAAATTCAATACAACAATGATCGCCAACTCGCCACTTCAGATCACAGGCGGCTTTGCCATGGCCAACGGGAACATCTACTTCATCTCCGGACCGTCTGTTTACAGCTACACGATCCCTCTGGCCGCGGCGGCTGTGACGGTGTCACCTGCGCAAACAACGCTCAGTTTGAATACCGCTCTCAATGTGACGGCCACGGTGACCGGCACTGGTGTAGCGCCGACCGGCACGGTGACGCTGTCGGGAGGCGGTTACACTTCACCGGCGGGGACGCTTTCCGGCGGCAGCTACACCGTCACCATTCCTGCCAACAGCCTCAACGCTGGGACCGACACCCTGTTGGTCAGCTACAGCGGAGACACCAACTACGCTTCGACCACGAAAACGATCACCGTGAGGGTGTCAGTACCCACATTTACGCTGGCGGCGACAACGGCAGATGCCATCGCTTCTGGGTCGTCTGCGACTTCGACCGTCACAGTGACCGGAGTCAGCGGCTATGCGGGGACCGTCATGCTTACCTGTTCGTTGACCTCTGCACCCTCCGGCGCAACGGATATGCCCACCTGTTCCGGCGACAGTTCGACGGTGACCCTCAGTTCTGGCACGACGACCGGGATGACAACCTTCACGGTAAGCACGTCGGTAGCGACCACTGCACAGGTACGGCCAGGGTTCGGCAAGAGCAGCGGATGGTTCGGCGCAAACGGCGGCGCGGTTCTGGCGTTCCTCATGTGTCTGGGGATTCCGGCCCGGCGGCGCAGTTGGCGGTCGATGTTGGGCATTCTGGTAGTAATGGTGGCACTGGGAAGCTTGACAGGCTGCGGCGGCATGGTTGTTCGTGGTTCGAGTTCAACCAGCACAGGTAATCCGGGGACCATTGCAGGCAGCTACACCTTTACAGTGACGGGAACCGGCACCCCATTGGTCAGCCCGACGCCTACAACCGCGTTTATTCTGACCGTTAAGTAGGGACTCGCGTCAAAATACGTTGACGGATGACGTAGGCTATTCTTCGCAGAGCGCCGGTAGACCAACAAGGAGTGGTCGGTGGAAGTCCGACACGATGAAGGAGTAGCAACCGCATCGGCCCCGAGCCGTGCACCGGCACCCTCCAACAATGCGCGTTTCACTATCGGCCGCAAGGATGAGGCAAAGCCTGCCGCTTTCTGGCGCTGCGTCATGAAAGGCCAAGGAATTCCTGGTGACCGGATCGAAACCGGCGTAGCGCCGAGTAGGCGCTGTGTGCCCAGTCTATCGCGCTGCAGCTCTGATGATTTCAAGAACGTTTTCAATCACATAATTGACTTGCGTCGGAGTCATTCCCGGGAAAATCGGCAAGGATATATACCGCTGGTATTGCTTGCTTGCCACGGGGAAGTCCTCGGCAAGGTATCCATATGCATTTCGATAATAAGGATGCATGTGCAACGGAATAAAATGAACGCTGGTGCCAATCCCCCGCTCTCCGAGCTTCTCAATCATCTCGGAGCGTGTGATGGAGATTTCTTCCAGGTTCAGCCTTAATACATACAGATGCCAAGCTGAGTCGCAGTTGTCTCCAATCGTGGGAACCTGCAACGTCCGCTCCTTGGCAAATTCTTCCGTATAACGAGTCGCGATTTCTGCGCGTGCGGCGCGCATCCTATCGCACTTTGCCAATTGCACGATCCCGATTGCGGACTGAATGTCTGTCAGGTTGTACTTATATCCTACATCCAACACTTCGTAGAACCACGAACCTTCAGCACTATAGCGCTTCCACGCATCGCGGCCAATGCCATGGAGCCTCATCATGCGCATGCGAGTCGCCAGGTCGTCATTGTCGGTAGTCACCATGCCGCCTTCCCCGGTAGTCAAAGTCTTGGTGGCATAGAAGCTGAATGCCGTCAGCTCACTGATTGCTCCGACACGGACGCCATGGTAGAACGCTGGCAGGGCATGGGCTGCATCCTCTATCACCCGCAGCCCATGGCGCGTTGCCAGATCCTGAATCGCGTCCATCTCGCATGGCTGGCCGGCATAGTGCACGGGAATAACAGCACGGGTATGCTTTGTAATTCGACGTTCCGCATCGACGGGATCCATGCAAAGAGTCTCCGCGTCAACGTCAACCAGGACGGGCTTTGCCTTGAAATAAGTGACGACCTCGGCAGTGGCGGTAAATGTAGTCGTCGGCACCAATACTTCGTCTCCTTGCTTGAGACCAATTGCGTCGAGAGCAAGATGAAGTCCTGCAGTGCATGAACTGACGCCTATGGCATGTCTTGCACCAATATACGAAGCGAACTTCTGCTCGAATTCGATCGTCTTCGGACCCATCGTGAGCCAACCGGACCGAACCACATCGGCGGCCGCCTGCGCCTCTTGCTCTCCAACGTCGGCACAATGAAACGGGACAATCTGCTCTTGCACGTTCGTCATTTAGACATTGACCTCCATGCTCTTGAGAGTTCGGAAAGTGGGATCTGCGCAAGAACCTGGCAGACCCCTACTCTTGTAGGGTTTGCAAGAAGTTGGATTGCGGGAAGGCAAACCGCAGAAGCCGACTATTCCGAAGCAGAGAGTATCCTTTTCTAGCCTGTAGTACGGAAGCGGAACTTAACCATTGAAGCGGCCCGCTCAGCCCGTTCGGATGCCTGAGCGGCGCTATCGCCCGAAAAGAGCGCGTGACCATACCGGTCCAGGCTGGAGCGGATTTCGCCAATCACAAAACCTGGGCGTAGCGGTCCATCCCTTTCGGAGGCAGCATAGAGCAGTTCGAAACCCCGCAGAGACGGGAGCTCATCCAGACCCTCAATTCTCTCGACCGTCCCGCAACCAGCGGCGTGAAAGTAGCGGACGGCAGCACCGCGCGCCATGCTGGGAACGATGTCGGGTTCCTGTCCCACGGCTATCTGAATTGCCGCCCTCACCAGGTTCACGCCGGTGGAGAGCGGGGTAAGGTGCGTGGAGATGCGGTCGCCTCCCAGGCGCGCACCGATTTCCACGATCTTCGGCCCGTCACGGGTGATCTTCAGTTCGGCATGGAATGCGCAGTGGTTGAGCCCGAGTGCGCGGACGCCGGTCTCAGCTGCGGCCCTGATTTGCACCACAGTTGTTGCGGGCAGCCTGGATGGCTGGCTATGCCCGGCCTCCACTGGAAACGCGCCCGGGAAGAGAAGCTTGTCCGTCACCTGAATTACATGCACCCTATCGCCACTGCACACGCCCTCTACACTCACCTCGGGTCCGTCCATCCATTCCTCCAGCAGGAGATCGCCGCGAGGCTGGTATTCGCGCGCTTGAACGAAGCGCTTGGCCAGGTCTTCCGGAGTGTCCACACGGTAAACACCCCGGCTTCCGGAGGAGCAAGCAATTTTTAGCGCCACTGGATACACAATCGCGTCCGCTGTCGCCAAAGCAGCACCAATGCTCTCCACTTCCCAAAACCCTGGCACAGGAGCTCCGTTAGCCTGCAGCGCCTTGCGCATTAGTCGCTTGTCGGTCGCATGTGCAGCTGCGTCCTCTGACAACACTGCAAGGGAAAGCATTCGGCCGACGGCCGCCACAGTGTGCACCGGAGCATCGGTACAGAGAGTCATTATGCCATCTACCCGCTCCTGTCGCGCGATCTCATTGACCACGCCTGGATCCAGAATATCCGCCACATGCGCGGAGTCACACGATCTCAGGCCGACTGCATCAGGATTATGATCCAAAGCCACACTGCGAATCCCCAGCGCACGCGCCTCCTGAATCGCCGGTAGTTGCAACGGACCGGCTCCAAGAATCATTACGCTCAGAGGCATTTTCTTCTCTTTTCTCTATTCGACAACATCGCCATTGAATTCATCTGCGAGCATCGCATAAATGATACGGTCGGCAAAAATTCCATCGACGAATGACGCCTGCTTCATGACTCCTTCTTGCCTGAATCCGAGCCTCTTATACAGCCGGATCGCCCGTTCGTTGATTGCATCAACTTGCAAAAAAATGCGGTGCAGCCCAAGCCTTTCAAATGCAAACCGCAAGAGTAGTCTGGAAGCTTCGTCTGCAACTCCCTTTCCTCTTGCAGAGCCCTCGCCAATGTAAATCCAGAACTCCGCGTTACGCGAACGCCAATTCACACCGCGCAAACCTAATAGACCGACTGGCGTCGCTTGGCTTCCCTTCCCCATCCCAATGATGAACAAACGCTGAGATCGATCTGCAATCGCGGCCTCGTACCAACGCTGATGCTCGAAGTCCGAAACTGGTCCCTCTGTTCCGGTACCATGTCGTATCGCCTCGTCATTGATCCATGCACGGACGAGCGAAAGTATCGACGTGTCAAACGGCAGCAACGTGGCAACTTTTCCTTGGATCATCTAACCCCTCCTTCGGAAGGATGACGGGCGTTGTTGTCAGCTTCCCGATTTACGCCCCGCCTCTGTAGAATTATCACAATGGTCTGCATGATAATTTGCAGATCAAGCACAACCGTCCAATTCTCAGCATACTGCGCATCGAGGTCCCGCCTCACATTCACCGGCACGTCGTTGCGACCGTGAACCGCCGCCAAGCCAGTAATACCAGGCCGCACTTTCAACCGCGCGAATTGGCTCTGCGTATAGCTGGCAGGGCCCTCGGGCAACTCCGGCCGCGGACCCACAAGACTCATCTCGCCGCACAGAACATTCACGAGTTGCGGAAGCTCGTCGCAACTTGTCTTGCGTAGAAACTTTCCGATCTTCGTAACCCGCGGATCGTTGTCCGCATTGAACGTGCTGTTGTCGGTATTCCGAAGATCCGGGGCGTTCTGAACCATCGTCCGAAACTTCAGAATCGTAAATATTTGTCCATCCTTACCCACGCGCATTTGTCGAAAAAGCGCCGGCCCATTCGAGGTCCAGCGGATAATCAGCGCGATCAACAGCAGAAAAGGCGCGCCCGCCAGGAGGAGTACGGCGGAGACCGCGATATCTATGCACCGCTTCAACACGCTGTCCAGCGACTTCATTGAAAACGCTCCGATATCATGTTATTCCTCTTCCGGCAGCGTCCCGGCGTTTGTCGCCCCCATCTGCCGCGACCGGGCTGCATTCTCAATAATCTGGACGACTCGCGGCAAGCTGGCCTCTCGCGTGAGATTCTGAATTGCATAGGCTCTTCCCGCCAACCCCATCCAGCTTAGGCTCTCCGCGGACATCTCACTGGCCGCGATGATCGCCCCCAACATCGGCTCCACCGAGTCCGGTTCCACCACCCAGCCTGCGCCATTTTCACGAACCGCCATCGCGGTATCCGATTCAGGATGCACCGCCGCCACGACTGGACGCGCGGAGAGGAAATAGCTAATCAACTTCGAGGGGATGGAAAGGAGAGATTGTCCCGCTTTGGTGGGTAACAACAACAAGTCCGCCATCTGGAGAATCGGTCCCGTCTCTTCCGTCTTCCAGGGACTGTGAATGAGCACGCGATTCAGATTCTGCCTCGTGATCTTTTCCCGGCACGCGTCAAGGCGCGATCCTTCGCCGGCAATCACCAGATAAATCCGTGAACGGTCCTTCAGTTTCGCAAATACGTCCACCAGCATCTCGGCGTTGGACGCAACCCCCACATTGCCAGCATAAACCGCCACAAAAGCATCTGCGGGTATTCCCAACCTTTGGCGGAATCCAGACGCCGCAAGGGGATCGGCTTGAAACAGATCGTCATTTCCCCAATTGGGAACCACATGCAAATGCTGCGCACAGATTCCCCGGTCAGACTCGTAGAGCTTTCGAAATCCATCGGATATGACAATAATCTCCCTTGCCGAGCGCAATATCATCTGGTCGCATTTGCGCAGGAGACGGTAGGACCATCCCCGCTTTGTGAGCCGCCCCTGCGACTCCAAAGACTCGGGATACACATCCTGTACACTCAGGACCACCGGTATCGCGCGCAGCCTTGCGACACAGATCACGATTCCAGTCGCAAACACCGCCCATGAGTTCGAATAGATCACATCCGGCCGCTTCCCGCACAACAAGCGCAGGCCAGAGGTGATTCCAAAGGATAGATTCTCCTCAAACCGGCTCAACATCGTTGAGTTGGGTGAGAAGAAGCCGAGACAATGGGTCAACGTGTATCCCTGGCTGGTCGCGGAAGTGGAGTAAAGGGTCCGCTTGTAACCGTGGAACAGCTTGCCCTTGGGCCGATTTGGATATGGGGCAAAGACATGCACGGAGTCTCCCCGCCGCGCCAGCTCCTCCGCCAATTGCACGCTCGTTTGAGCTGAAACCATCGGCTCCGGCGGGAAAACCGCCGATACAATCGCAACCCTAACACTTCTCTTCTCTCTGTCCAACGCCTGATCGGTGAAACGAAACCGCCGGCGATTCGACTGCATACCGGCAGTACCATCCTTTTCCTTAATATCTACATTCATAGAATTCATCTTTGCCATACGTTCACTATCTCCTTCAGCGAAGTGACGCTCTACTGACAATTCCGCTGGTATAGTATCCCGGGACAATCTGAAGGATGCTGCCGACTTGCTCCTTCACCCTAAGTTGGCAACATACCACTCATAGGCATGCTTCATCCCGGTCTCGAAGTCGGTCTTTGCTGACCAACCCAGCGTCCGCAGGCGGCTGACATCCATAACCTTGCGCGGCATGCCGTCCGGTTTCGACGAGTCGAACGTGAAGGTTCCCTGCCAGCCGATGATCCTGGCAATAGCTTGCGCCAATTCCAAAACACTTATCTCGTGCCCGGTACCCACATTCAAGAAAATCTCGCCAGAATAGTTCTTCATCACAAAAACGCAAGCGTCGGCCAAATCCTCTGAGAACAAGAATTCGCGCTTCGGTCCGCCCGTGCCCCATAACTCTACCGTGGGGTTGTTGGCGATCTTGGCGGCATGGATTTTCATGATCAACGCGGCAACGACATGGCCACCTTCGGCATCATAGCGGTCCCCGGGGCCGTAAAGATTGGTCGGCATCACAGAAACAAAATCGCATCCATATTGGCGGCGATAGGCCTGGCACAATTTGATGCCCGCAATTTTGGCGATGGCATACCATTCATTGGTTGGCTCCAGTGCGCCGGTCAGAAGCTCCTCTTCCTGCATCGGTTGCTGCGCCATGCGGGGATAGATGCAGGATGAACCGAGGAACAGGAGCTTCTTAACTGCCGTGCGCCAGCTTGCATGAATGACATTGGTCTCGATGACGAGATTCTCGTACAAAAATTCTGCCGGGCGCGTCGAGTTCGCCATGATGCCGCCAACTGTCGCGGCCGCGAGGAAAACTGCATCGATCTTCTTATCCGCCATCCATGCGTTGACATCCGCCTGACGCAACAAATCGAGTTCGCTGCGCGTTGCGGTGACGATCTCGCAATGCTCGCGTGCCAAACGCCGCGCGATTGCCGATCCTGCCATCCCACGATGTCCCGCTACCCAGACACGGCGGCCTGCCAGGTCGAATCTATTCATGACTTATCCCTCGCACGCCGGACTCTTTGGCCACCACTTCTAAATCCGCCTTCAACATTTCGGAGACCAGTTCGGGGAAACTGACTGTGTGTTTCCACCCCAAAACGCGGCGTGCCTTCGAAGCGTCGCCCAGAAGCTGGTCCACCTCGGTCGGGCGGAAATAACGGCTGTCGATCTTGACCAATGTGCTGCCATTGGCGGTATCTATGCCGACCTCATCATCGCCTTTTCCTCTCCATTCAATCTCGCGGCCGATTTTAGAAAAGGCCAGCTCGATAAACTCGCGCACACTGTGAGCTTCGCCCGTAGCAAGAACGTAATCATCCGGCTCTTCCTGCTGCAACATGCGCCACATGCCTTCGACGTAGTCGCGGGCGTGGCCCCAGTCGCGCTTGGAATCCAAATTGCCTATATAAAGCGTCTTCTGTACCCCCAGATGAATGCCGGCCACCGCGCGAGTAATCTTGCGCGTGACAAAAGTCTCGCCGCGAATGGGGCTTTCGTGATTGAACAGAATTCCGTTCGAAGCATGTATCCCGTATGCTTCGCGGTAATTTACGGTGATCCAGTAAGCATAAAGCTTGGCCACCGCATAAGGACTGCGCGGGTAGAATGGCGTAGTTTCCCTTTGCGACGTTTCTTGTGATTTGCCATACAGCTCGGAGGTCGAAGCCTGGTAGAAGCGGGTTTTCTCAACCAGGCCAAGTATGCGAATCGCCTCCAGGATGCGCAATGCGCCCGTGGCGTCTGCGTTTGCCGTATACTCCGCCGTCTCAAAGCTGACTTGCACGTGACTCTGCGCGGCGAGGTTATAAATCTCATCCGGCTGTACCGTCTGAACGATGCGAATTAGATTGGTGGAATCCGTCATGTCCCCGTAATGGAGGCGGAATCTGTTGTCCGAAGCATGAGGATCCTGGTACATATGGTCGATACGTGCCGAATTGAAGGACGAAGAACGGCGCTTGACGCCGTGCACAACATAGCCCTTGGCCAGCAGGAGCTCTGCTAGATAAGCGCCGTCCTGTCCCGTGACTCCCGTGATTAAAGCGCATTTCCCCATCGTCGCGACCTCGTTGAATAAGACTGCGAAGCAATGAATCGCATAACAAGAACTTCGGTAGAAGCGTTGCAGATAGCAATGTGGCCGGCTGGATGCCTGGCGTGCGCGTGCGCGCTCATGAGGTATCTTCGAACCGCTCTTTGAAGAGGCATGCGCCCCATTCAAGTACGGACACTTGGCTCATTCCTTTTCAATCTCTCGAACGACGCCATCCGCGCCGCGCTCGCACAACTTATATTGGTCATAGATGGGTATGTACTTGACTCAGGTGACCACAACCTGTAGTGTTTTTGGCGGTGGAAGATTATCCGCGAGATCTGCTGGAGTTGGAGCGCCGCTTTTCGACCGAGGCGGCTTGCAGGGAGTATTTGTTTCAACTCCGCTGGCCAGGAGGATTCTGCTGCCCACGCTGCGGAGGTCGGAAGGCATGGCCGGCCTCGGATTTGCTGTGGGAATGCGCGGCTTGTCATCGCCAGGTTTCAGTGACCTCGGGAACGATTTTTCAGGACAGCCGACTGCCTCTGACTCTATGGTTTCGGGCGGTGTGGTGGGTGACCAGCCAGAAGAACGGCGTCAGCGCCATGGGCTTACAGCGCGTGCTGGGCTTGAAGAGCTACAAGACGGCCTGGACCTTGCTGCATAAACTACGCCGCGCCATGGTGCGTCCCGGTCGGGATCGGCTGAGCGGGCGCGTCGAGGTGGACGAAGCCTTTGTGGGCGGCGAAGAGGAAGGGGTTCACGGACGCCAGACGGAAACCAAAGCCATGATTGCAGTTGCGGCGGAAGAAGACGGGCCCGGTATCGGCCGCATCCGAATGCGGCGCATCTTGGACGCATCCGCAGACAGCCTGGTTCCCTTTATTGAGGATTGCGTCGAGCCGGGCAGCGTAGTCCATACCGATGGCTGGCTGGGTTACCTGCCGCTGGAAGACAAGGACTACAGGCACCAAATCACCTACCTGAAAGGAAACAGCAAAACCGCATCGGAGTTGATGCCGCGGGTTCATCGGGTCGCGGCGCTGCTCAAACGCTGGCTGCTGGGAACTCATCAGGGAGGAGTGAGCGTGGAGCATCTGGATGCCTATCTCGACGAGTTCACGTTCCGGTTCAACCGCCGCAAGTCGAGCAGCCGAGGCAAGCTGTTCTACCGGTTGCTGGAACAGGCCGTCGCTGTCGAGCCGGTTCCTTACAAATCCCTGGTCAAATGCGCTCCAGACTCGAAATTCTAAAACCACAAGATGTTGGGGTCACCTGAGTCACGTATATACCCATCTGGTCATATATATTCACGCATAGGTTTCTTCCAGGCCTGCCCGGAGGCTAATGCTTGGTTCCCATCCCAGATACTTCTCGATCAAAGTGTTATCGCTGTTGCGGCTATTTAAGCCCGTGGGCGCTCCCAGGTCGTAGTTGCGCAGTAGTTTGATTCCCGCGATGTCTTCGACGATGTCCACCGATTGGTTGATACTGACCGCTTCGCTCGATCCGAGATTGATGGGTTCCAGAATCTCTGAATTCATGATCAGTCCGATGCCATTGATACAGTCATCGATGTACATGAAGGAGCGCGTCTGGTGCCCGCAACCCCAGATTCCAATTTCGTGTTTCCCAGTCAGCTTGGCTTCAATCACCTTGCGACAAATCGCCGCCGGGGTCTTCTGAACGAAGATATCTCCTGGCGCGCCATGCGCGAAGGCATAAAGCACCAGGTCTACCGCGCCCTCGATAGTCATCATGAAGCGGGTCATATTCGGATCGGTCATGGTCAGCGGTTCCCCAGCCTGAATCTGTTTAAGCAACAATGGAACCACCGATCCTCGGGATGCCATCACGTTTCCATACCGCGTCCCGCAGAACACGGTGGAGCTCTCCCCGAACATCCGCGCCTTAGCCACCATGCACTTCTCCATCAAGGCCTTCGACATCCCCATTGCGTTCACGGGGTATACCGCTTTGTCGGTGCTCAGCACGATCACCCTGCTGAGATTGAAAGCAAGTGCCGCCTTCATCACGTTCTCAGCGCCCAGCGTGTTCGTTTGCACTGCTTCAATGGGAAAGAACTCGCACGACGGAACCTGCTTCAGCGCCGCGGCATGGAATACGAAATCCACGCCGTGCATCGCCCGCAAAACGCTGTCGTAATTCCGCACGTCGCCAATGTAGAACTTCACCGCGGAGTTCTTCAGCCGCCCCCGCATGTCGTCCTGCTTCTTCTCATCCCGGCTGAAAATCCGGATCTCGCCAAATCCAGTCTTGCTAGCCATGTCCACGACGGCATTGCCAAAGGTATCCGTACCGCCGGTAATCAGAAGGGTCTTCCCCACAAATATGCTTAAGTCCATGCCGTTAACCCCACCTTCTCCCCGATCAACCAATTCACCATCAAAGAACTTGAGGCATCCATGAACAACCTTGGGGCTTTGCTGAAGAACGCTCTCTATTGACTGATATTAGCTTTTCCTACTTGCCACTCCTGCTACCCGGTGGCGAAACTCTGGAACCCGCAAGCTGAGCGGAGCCTCGGTTGTAAATACCTCTATTCATCGGACGCAATTTACGCCTCACTTGTGCTTTCTCAGTGATATCACCTTCGCCACTGGATGCTAGCCACGCTCGCGCTCATGAACCCCAAGGAACGCGAACAGCGCCAGCTATGGATAGGTATGCGAAGAAAGCTTTCTGGCAATTTCCGTCGTATGATCTTGGTCACCTGACATCGCCGAAGAATGTTTCTTGTTCCCATGCTGATTCTTCAATTGTTCTTTCGTGGCCTTGTTTTCTGTAGAATCCCCAGTGGGAATGTGGGGCTCTTTTGCTAGTCTGTCCTGGAGCTCTTGCAGTTTGATCCGCGTCTGCAGGTCCGGTGCGTTCCGCATCATTCTGCGAAGCTCAATCGGGCTTACATACGCGTGGGTCTTAAGGCTGTTTACCTGGGCTGCGGAAACACCCGATCGGGTTCCGGCTGAAACATGCGTGCCGCCAGTCGGCATTGAACTCAGCCCCATCGTCAGACGCTGGGAGGCAGCGCTGCTTGCTGGATTGAGCGCGGAATTTGCCTGCAACCAATCCTGCGCTCCGGCGTTCATGCTCGTAGCACGGACGGAAGTCATCACTTGGGCTTGAGTGCCGCCTATCCCGCCGTCGGTGGCGACTCCCGGCGCCATTGTGTCTGTCAACGTCCCGGGACACTCGTTCGATATCGATTGTTTCGCCCCAGAAGGCTGTGCATAAACAGCGCTTGAACTACCTCCAACTGCAGCTCTATCCGCCCCCATCCCACCCGACGCGCCGCCGCCGGGAGTCCCAGGCGTACTCACCTTTTCTGTAACCCTAAGAGGAGAGATCGGAATACGTTGCCAACCGACGCCAGGTACAAAGCAGAGGCTCGGCAACTCCGCCGGGATTGCGCCCATAGTCAGTGAGCCTCTTACGGGTCCCGCATGGGCAGGTTTGCGAGGACCAGTTTGAGGATTGAAGTGACCACCCCGGATTGACGTCGCTGATGCGGACGCGCTGTTAGAAGGAACAACCTGCGCGGACGCCGCCTGCACCAGTGGACTCGCATTTGCTGCCGCATAGCCGGTAGTCGCTTGCGAACCAGCTCGCGCAGAGGCTAAAACGCACACAAACAGGCTTACAATGGATAGGTTCCTGATCCGATTCATTATGCTCGACGAAATACTCTCAACACTTACAGACCGATGTCTGCATCTCAAGAGCATCGGTCTCGTAACTTCACTCGACCGGCGGACCGATATCTCTGCCTGAGTCAACCCTGAACAATTCACCTGTGCGTCCTCTCATCCATCTTAGGGAGTGAACGGATTTACTATAGATCGGCAACAATCACCGACCAGACCTTCCTGGCTCTCCCATCAATGAAGGCCGCCGCGCAGGAATCCTGAGAACTGGCTACTTTGCGGGATCTTGAACGTCTTGAACTCTTGCCTGCATTTCTCACCGGCGATAACCGTGGTGAAAGCAGTTGACTTCAGGCAGCGCAGCTTGCCGCAGCGGTTGGGGTCGAGAGTGGCAGCAACATCTGGGACGCGGTAGAAGCCCTTCGGGTGGCTGAAGCAAACCTTCCGGCTGCGCCTCACGGAACTGCGCGAGCTGGCAATATTGGATTGACCCTGTCTTCAGTTTCGCCATACACATTTTGCTGCGGTTCCCCAGGATGATCGCGCAACAACATCAGGTCCGCGACGCGGAGTAGAGTGCGTGAGATCAGGGGGAGGCCTCTCATTTAGCTTCCTGCATCCCCCACAGAGCCGCATTGAACACCGACCAACCTAGAGTTTCCAAAGGATGCTGCCCTCACACTCGCCTCACTCCTCAAGGACCCGGTACGATTGCGACAAATTTCAACAAGTCCTAGAATAGCTGCAAAGGCACCGGAGGACTCGTATATGACAACGCTGAAATACGTCGCGCTCTTTCTCTTCACAGCAGCTGCCTATGCGCAGCCGTCGGGAACCTTCGAGCTGATCGCAGACTACCACGGGATCGGCGGCGTAGCCGCTTCCATCGTGGGTCCCGGACCGACGCCCGGCAGCGAGCGACTCTACACCAGCTATATCTATCAAAATAACACCTTTGACGTTCTTTCTATCGACCCTGACACCGGGAATGCTACCGTCTTTCATAACCCCATACCGGGAGAATGGGCCGCATACGGCCTGGCGGCGGGTCCAGATGGCAATGTATACCTTGGCACCACGCCGAATGCCCACTTTATCAAGCTCGACCCTAGACAGGGAACTCTCACGGATCTGGGCATTCCCAGTCCCACCGAGCAATACATATATGATGCGGCTTTCGGATCGGACCATCGACTATACGGAGTCACATACCCAGACGCTAAACTTGTTCGGTACACTCCGGCGACAGGAATGCTTGAGGATCTTGGGCGGTTGGATGCCACCGAACAATATGCCCGCTATATCGTAAGCAGCAACGACGGCTTCCTCTACGTGGATATCGGCACAGGCAAGTCCAACATTGCTGTCTATGAGATTCGCACGGGCCACCATCGGGAAATTTTACAGCCGGATGCTCAGGCGGTTGGCACATCGAAAATCTATCGTAGTCAAGACGGAAATATCTATGCCGCAATTGCGAATCGCCTATTCCTAATCGACCATTGGACTGCTACGGAGACCAAATCAGAAGATCCCAGAAAACCTCCCCCGCCGACAGTTCCCACTCTTCGCGACGGCCGCGCCCTTTCCCTATCGGATGACCAAGGGAAACTTAAGCTTGTCGTCACCAATCCCGCAACCAAAAAAACTGTCGACCACCAGATTCATTACCAAGGCCAGAGACTATCGCTCTTCAGGATAGGTTTTGGGCCAAACGGGCTCCTCTACGGCAGTTCCGTTCTCCCCATCCATTTCGTCCAGTTCGACCTCGGCGGACACTCCGTCAACGAGATTGGCAATCTCGGCGCGGGGGAAATCTACTCCCTTCTTAGTCATGAGCAGCGGTTGCTGCTGGGAGTCTATGCGGGTCTCTCGCCATTGATGTCCTACCAGCCCTCCGTTCCATTTCACCCGGCGGCCTCATCCGGCAATCCGGTTTTGCTCTCCCCCCGAGGAATTCTTGGCACTTGGCGGCCGATGGCGATGATCGACGGACATGACGGGAACGTCTACATCGGCTCCGTGGCCGGCTATGGCCAACTTGAAGGCTCGCTTCTGGAGTTCAACCCGGAGACAGGCTCGGTCCAAAAGGACGATGGGATTGTCCATGATCAAAGCATTGTCTCGCTCGCAGCATGGCGCGATCTCATCGTTGGCGGAACCACTGTCAAAGGTGGCGGCGGGAGCCATTCGACGCAAACCTCTGCACACCTCTTCCTCTGGAATCCGAAGATGCGCCAGAAGGAAATCGAACTGGTGCCGGTTCCAGCAGAGCCGAGTATTACCGATCTCATTGCCGCGCCGAATGGCCGTGTTTACGGCATTGCGGGCGACACGCTTTTCGAGTTCGACCCAGAGACGCGGAAGATCGCCAACCGGCGCTCCTTGCCGTTTTCCGAGGCCATCTACAACAGCGTCGCAGTCGATAATGCCGGTAAAATTTGGGGACTTGCCAAAGAAGGAATCTTCACAGTCGACACCGCAACCCTCAAGACCAAGTTGATTGCCCGCTCGCCCGTTAACATTACCGGCGGCTTCGCCATGCGGGATGGAACAATTTACTTCATCGCCGAGTCTTCGGTTTACGCCTACAGGATGTAGAAACAACATGCGCCTTGTATCGATAGCCGGATTGACGTGCATCATGCAATTCAATTCGAGTTTCGCAGATCTCGCGGCATGATGATAAACAGGAGCATCAACGCGATCAATCCGTTCCCAAGCAACGTAGTAAACAGTGAGACATTTGTTAACGACATAGTGATCATCACCAAAACCGGAACTGAAAACTTCAACGGATATTTTCTCGCGCAACTGTCCAGAAGCCAAAACACGAGAGCGCAAAGAATACCCATCAAAAGAATTCCCGGTAATCCGAACCCGCCAATTCCGTCCATTGCAAAGAAGCTGGCATTCGCATTTGTCAGTCCATATTTGCCAGTCATCCCATAGAAGCTGCTCACTTCCTCGCCAAGCGATAGTATATATGGATTCGGAAAGAGTAACTTAAAGCCTGCGACGTGGCCGAGGTAAGTGTGCGGAAAAGTCTCAAAAAAATGCTGATATTCCGCCATCTCTGCCCCAGGGATCGTAAAGGTGCGAACAATAACGACTGACGCCAAATTAAAAATAACTCCCGGCTTTAGACCGATGGCTACAGTTGTAAGGACGAAGAGGATGGCGGCTAAAAAAAGCCCCATCTTAGGAGCCCATCCTCCTCGGTCTCTTTTTATGGAGTAGTAAAGAATAAACACTCCGATGGGAGCTGCAATTTGCTGCTTGAGTGCGGCTGTCGAGTAGAGTAGAACCTCCCCAAGCGCCCCAAGCACAAACAGCGTCTTCCGGCGAGAGACAAGGCCGTATCCCATCAACAGAGGATTCATGACAATGGCAAGGAACTGAGAGATATAACCGATGGTGGGATTTGCCTGTATCAACTGTTTTGCCGGAGTCCTCACCGAGTAGACATCTCCGATGGATGCAATATGTAGCCTACCTCGAAATGTATACAGCATTGCCGCATTGCCAAGGAGGAAGAGCACGCTGAATGCTCCCCAGAAGAGGCGTCGATCAAGTGGGTGAAGGCGAATGTTCAGGAGAGAGATCTTGTAGGAGAAACCAATCAGAAGCATCCCGCCTGCCAAACTCAACTGAAGAAGTAGCAGCGTCAGGCCGTTATCCAGTTGGAGGTACAGTGGGATGAACAGGCCAGGGACGTAAACCGTAAAGAAACAAAACCAATAGATGACTTGGCTCGGTCTGGTAATCCTGAGTGGCGAAAATGCACAAACGGCCGATGCCAGTATATATCCCACAAGAACCAGAGCCATGTCGGGAGATCTATAGGTTAGTCCCATATAGCTCCACGTCGGCGATACCCAATACACGTATGAGTAATTGAAACCCGCACAAAAAAGAAGAACCGTAACGGGCATGCTGATTCGCAAAACCGAGCGCAGGCTAGTCTTATGCGCCGAACCTCTGCGGAAATCCTGAATCGTTCCAATAAGGGGCATACGCTTGTCTCTATCTCTTTCTACGCCTGTGCTTCGCTCGTTAAAGTCAGATTGGCCTGTCTCACGCAGCGGCCGATCCCAAAATACGACATCATCCAATGAAGACCATACATCACAGTCATCGCAACTCCATAGGAAAGAATCGCGATTCTCGGGCCATACCCCAAGTAGTGGGGAAGAACAATCGCCATGACTGTTAGTGCCAATCTGGAAATGTCCCATGCAAACTGTGCCCATTGGCGTTCAAGGACATTCAGGGTCTGGGTCACCGGGGAGTTGATGAAGCTCGCATAAAACATGAATGCCAGGTAGCGGGCATACTCGCCCGCCTCGCGCCACGCGTGTCCAAAGACAATCTGAAAGAACCAAGGCGCAAGAATTGCAAACAATACACACGGAACAAGCCCAAGATAAAGCATGTGCCGTGTAGTCTTGAGAAAGATGTACATGAGGCGTTTGGGGTCGGATCTGGACAGCTTGGCCGCCTGCGATATATAGACCTGTGCGATGCTCAGTCCGATCAGGGCCGCTGGGACGCCCAGAACCCGGTTGACCAGGGCGAACCACCCAGTGCCCTGAGCCCCATAATATTGAGCGAAAAACAAGGCCGGAAGGGCGAGTCCCGACATGTTGATCAGCGTTCCCCACATTGAAACCAGCGGGTACTCGCGGTATCGAACCGCGAACTTCACCATCCGGCGAATTCGAATGCCGCGCAACTTGTCGCCGTAATCCCGGCATAGGTCGCGGATAAATCTGCCGCTTCCGCTCATTCGGCCGACTGAATCGCCAATCAGCAGTCCAGACGAACCGTGCATCAGCAATCCGAGGCCAAGTTGCGTAACTACCTGCGCGCCGGCCTGCGTGAGCTTCGACTTGGCAATCTGCTTGTAGTCATCCCGCCGCATAGCCCAGTAATTCAGTACCTGATATAGGCCTCCCCCAAATATGCTGATGGGCAAAAGCCAAAGCATCCCGCGCAATACCAGTATGCTGGACGGAAGAATCCAATGGTAATGGCAGATAACGACGAGGCCGGTGCAAAGGATTGTCGTCACGCATACGCATAGAACGGCGAGGACAAGAACGTCGATCGCGCTTTGCTCGTCCTCCGGCAAGAGAACCGCAACTTCATACCTCCCGGAGGCAGCCACCATCACCAGGCTCATCAATGCTATAAACACCTGCAATGCACCGAAATCGCTCGGTCTGTATATTCGCGTAAGTATTGGCGAAACAACGATAGCCAGTGCCTGTGCCATGGCTGTTCCGCCAGCAAGGATTGAGACGCTCCTCGCTAATCCGCCACGAGGAAACCATCGATCCAAAATTTGCGAGACCAGCTGTTTCACCATTTGGCTCTGTGCGCGGGTTTCATCGATTCACACCTTCGAGGGAGGTTCGTTGCTTTGGCGATTGCTCTGGGTCGGCGCCGAGTATCCTGGCGGGGGTGTCAAAGCCGAAGGTTTGTCAGATGCCCGCCGTTTTTCCTCAGGCAGGACCGCTTCGGGTATCCCATATAGATTCATTCTCTTATGGCTGGTACGCTTATCTCCTCCCGTATAGCTTCCTTCGAGAACGCGGCAACTCATGACCCTAGCGGGAGTATTCAGAAAGTATTCAGACTACTTCCTTACCATGGATACATCCATTTTAGCGATCACTCCCGCATTTCTTAGGCCAGCCTCATGCTGCTCGATTTGTTCTGGCGAAAAGCGGCGCCTCAATACATGATTCTGAACTGGTGTAAAAATGGTGTATGGAGGTACATCTTTCAGAACGACAGCACCGGCAGCAATAATGCTTCCGCGCCCGATTCGAACGCCAGACAGGATGATGGCCCCGAAGCCGATCCAGACGTCATCCTCGATGATTATCTCGCCCTTGTCTCCGCGTGGCGATTGAAACATCGACGTACCCACGACATCATATCGATGAGTGGATCGCGAAAGCAATGCCACGTGTGGCGCAATCATTACGTCATTCCCGATTGTCAGGTCCGACAGGATAACACAATTCGACCCAATGCCAACGTTGTTGCCCAAACGGATATTTCGCGTTGGCGCCCAAAACGTCGCGGACCACTGTACATGCACATTGCTGCCGTATTCAATCCACGGATAGAGGAGGTGGAATTGCAGAATGGTGCGAACATAGTTGAGGAAGCCCTTCAACTTGACCATAGTCCCTTAGTGATCTCCACAAGTTTAGATTTCTTCCGCATTCTTCGGAGATGTTCAACTGGAGCCGCTACAATACTCAGGTCTCCAGAATCTGGCCGTAGAATGCAAGCAATTTAGGCAACTCGCTCTCCCATGAATACTTTTCCAGAAACGCTTTCTGACCGTTCTTTCCGAGCGTGAAGGCGTATTCCCGATCGCGCACCAACGTTACGATTCCGTCCGCGAAGCTTTGCGGATTTTCCGGTTGCGCTAGGATGCCGCAGCGACTATCGCCGATCATTTCTATCTCTTGTGGAAGATCGCTAGCAAGAATTGGAAGTGATGCTGCCATGTACTCGCATGACTTCGTACGAAATGCTTTGATCTGCTTCGGTACTCGTAGGCTGGGCGAAACTGCAATTGTCGCGCGGTTCATTATTTGCATTAAATCATGCGGCTTCACATTTGGTAGAAATTCAACATTGGTTAACCCTCGCCTCTTTATCGAGTCCAGTACCTGTTGCCGGAAAGTCTGACTCCCAAATCTGTCGGTCATATAAAACGGAACGTCGGGGATAGTGTGTTTGCAGATTTCCGCAATATCCAAGTAAAGCAGCGTGCCATTGCTAAGATACTGCGAACCCGTGAAGATCACTGCGGCTTGCCGCGTTAGGTAGTCTGGAGCGACGCCTGCAAGCAATTCCAACGTGGCGAGATTGCGGAAATAGATCTTCCGAAAATGGCTGTTGGTAAATCCTAGATCGTACGACGGCGCGACCAACACGACGTTGCGAATCTTCATCGAACAGATGAATTGAACCCAATAGACGCCAAACCTTAACACGCGGCGCAAGAAGTTGGGAATCCACTCGCGAACCATCATTTCGTCGGGGTAATTCTCGTGGACGTCGTACACGACTGGTTTGAAGAATGAAATCAATGCCATCCACGGAAGGATGTCAATGTCATGGAAGTGTACGAGTCGAACGTGGCTGAAGATCGGTAGAAGTCTAGCAAGTACGCGAACGGGGATCAAGAAAGGCCGCAAAGCCCTGCGGGGGACAGGCTTGAATGTATGGAAGTGTACGCCGTTGCGAAATTCGCCGGAAGGTACATTCCACGGACAAACGAGGTGAACCTCATACCCTGCTCCAGCCAGTCCTTTGGCATGCTTCCAGACGCGAGAGTCGAAGTCAGGGTGGATCGACGTAACGATGGCTATGCTTCTTTTATTCATTCTTGCTTGAACCCCGGTGCCGTGTGTTGAAGTAATTCCTGCGTAGAGGCTTGTCCTACGTCGGGCGTAAGTTCTGCACGACTCCGCGGTCATGATCGAGCTCGAAACGCCTGTACGATCCACTCGGCGTCGTGACCGTCCCAGCTTTCGGGATCCGAGACTACATCTGCAATCAGGAACAGGAAGACAAGCGGCTCGACCGACTCAAGCTATGGCAATGACCTGCCACCGGAACGTTGGCGCAACTTAACCGGGGCCGTGCTAGCGACCCCGTTCAAGCCGCTTTGAGCGGCTCACACGATAAGGCCCCCTGCTCTGCCGGGGGGATATTTACACTTCATCGTCCGAGTAATAACCCTTCTTGGATCCATAGCCATAGCCATAGCTATAGCCATAGCCATAATAATGGTCGGATGCACTGACGTCATTTATTACCATGCCGGTCATTGTACTCTTGCCGCTTTGCAGCAAGTCTGCGGCCCTCCGGAAGCCGGCGCGCGGCGTAACACCAATCCTAGCTACTAGCAGGACCACATCGACCCACTGGGCCATGAGCACGGCATCAGTAACAAGCAGGACCGGAGGGCTATCGATAATCACGCGATCGTACTCGGCTCTCCACTCCTCTAGAAATCCGTGCATCTGGGTGGATCCAAGCAGTTCCGCGGGATTCGGGGCACGGAGCCCAGACTGGAGCACAAATAGATTCGGTACCTGAGGGAGTGCCACCACTGCGTCACGCCAGTTGCCGGCTCCGCTAAGGGAACCACTCAGCCCAAAGTTCTTCAGAGTATTCAGGCGAGCCTGCATGGTGCCACGCCGCAAGTCGGAATCCACCAGCAACACGCGCTCCGCTTGCTGGCTGAACACAGCGGCAAGATTTATGCTTACGAAAGTCTTGCCCTCCCCCGGCACAGTGCTCCCGATTATGACCGTCTTCGGCGGCGTGCCAGCAGATGCGAGTTGAAGCGCGGTGCGCAGGGCGCGAAATGCTTCGGCAGGCTGCGAGTTGGGCCGCTGCAAGGAAACAATCGCAGCATTTTGCGGTGCCTCCGCATCCGTCGTACCTTCCTGGCCGGACAGCTTCTTGCGCACAATGTTCACGTGAGGGATGACTCCGAAGAGCGGAATGGCCGTCAATGCTTCGAATTCTTCCGTGCTTCGGACCATGGTATCAAGGCTCTCCGCAGCGAAGGCGAGACCGATTCCGGCCCCCAAGCCAAGGATGGCGCTTAGCGCCAGCACGAGGGGGATGTTGGGTTCTACCGGCTTCGTTGCCAGTACCGCCAGATCGATGGGATCGACAGTGACCGCCTTTAGACTGGCAACCACTCCCGCCTCCTTCAGTTTCTTCAACAGGTCTTCATAGAGATCATTGCCGGATTCCACTTCACGCTTCAGGATGCCGTACTGGTCAAGGCCCTCGCTCATGTCGTAGGCCATCTGCTTCTGTTGGTCAAAGGCTGCCTTCATTTGCTTCTCGGCGGCAGCGGAAATTTCGTAGTCCGAACGGAAGCGTCCCTGGATATCCGCGATCTCCTTTTGCAGGGATTTTTCCACTTGGTCCAACTGATTCCCAAGCTGAATCACTGCCGGATAGTGAGGACCATATTCAGAGGTTGCCTGGGCGAGTTGGTTCTTCAAATCGGCTTCCTGTCCACGCAGGACCGGAAGGACACTGTCTGGAACGATGGTGCCGATCAACTCGGGGTTGCCCGACTGGGCGACGCGATACTGTGCCTCTTTCGTAATTCGGTCGGCTTCTGCGTCCGTCAGTTCCTTACTAAGATCATCCAGTTTGGAGAGCACCAGGTTGTTGTTCTCGTCAGTGCCGAAGATGCCGGTTTGCTTTTGGAACTGGGAGAGTTTGGACTCAGATTTCTCAACGTCAGACTTGATTTGAGCCAATTGGCCCGATAGCCAGTCCGAAGCCTTCATTGTGTCGTCATAACGCGTCATGAACGTACGTTGGGTATAGGCTGCCGCCAGGCGGTTGACGATATCCCGCGCAAGCGCCGGATCTGCATTGCGAAAGGAAATCTCCACCGCCTGTGTGCGCGCGATAGTCTGCACCGTGAGCGCCTTATCGAAGCTTTTCAAGATCGCGTTCCGGCACTCCGGAGTCGTCTGCTCGATCTGAGCTGGCTTGTCCGCGCAGGTATCCGGTCCAAAGAACATGGACTTGCGGTGACCGCTAAATGTGGGCCGCTTGTCAAGCCGCAATTCACTGATGACAGTCCATGCCAGGCTCTTGCTTTTCAGGATATGGACCTGGGTCTCGAGCTTTTCATCGAAGCCGAGACCGCCGCCGCCGAGGCTCGCGGTGATGTCGCCCATGTCCAGAGCATTGGTACCTTCGGGGTTAATGGCCAAATCGGCGACTGCTTCGTATCGGGGGGTCTTCACGATGCAATACAGCGCGCCTAACAAGAAGACGACAATGACCGACGCAACGAGGATCCGTTTGCGCCGCCGAAATATCCGGATCAGATCCGAGAGGCTGATCTCGTCAGAACTGCCTTGATCTACTGATCCCCCGCTGCCACGAACACCCCCCAGACCGGGCCCCTCATTTTTGCCTTGAGTTGAACGACTCACTGAATTCCTTCTCCTGCGTACACATTGGGGTTAGTGCAACTCGACGGCGTATACGGAGTAAACGGCGGCTTGAATCGCTCCCTGTATCCCCATCGCTCCGTAGTTCTTTACGTTGCTCAGCGGAACGAAAACGATATCTTCCGCATGCAACTGGATGTCCGAGCTGTTGGCGTGATAAATCTTGTCCAGCGATACCTCAATCTCCACCGTTCCGCTGGCAGACTTTCTGATGATAATGGCATGCTTCAGGGAGGCCAGCTTTGTCGTACTCCCAGCTAGCGCAATCGCCTTCATGAGCGAAATGGAGGTATTGTTCTCCATCAGGAATGCGCCCGGTCTGTTGACCTCTCCTAGCACGTAAACTACACCTGCCTTGGAGACGATGATTTTGTCGCCCGGAAAGATCGTCACATTCGCCTTTTTGATCGATCCGTCGCCCGAGAGGTCCACCACCTCCTCTTCGTCATGTCGTCCCGCATGAAGGACTGTCACCGTGCGGCCGGATTTCAGAGTAAGACCACCCGCCGCTGCGATTGCATCATAGAGCTTGTGGGGGCCCATCAGCGGGTAGATCCCCGGCGTACTTACCTCTCCGTATACGGTGATGCCCTGCGTCGCAAACTCCTCGACAAACAGCGAAACTTCCGGCTTGATCACCATCTTGCGTTCAACCAGTTCATGTGCTATCAATAGTTGCGCATCGCGAACCGTCAAACCCGCAAGCTTCAGGTCTCCTATTAGTGGGAGACTGACAACGCCGTTCGAATCGACCCGAACCTTCAACAGCAATTCTGGAACATGGTAGACGGAGAGATCGATCAAATCGCCAGGCCCAATGGTCATTGCGCTCTGATCCGGCGTTGTTGCAGATTGCGAACCGCTCTCCGCATTCTGCGCCAGAGTCAGCGGAGAACTAGTCGCCATTACGCCCAGCACCAGCGCGCATATCAGGTATCTAGCAACTCTCACCAATGATCCACCTTGCGAACCCCCCAAAGATTTCGGGGATGCCCGACGTAGAAACGAGGCTGACCAAGCCAACATAGAGAATGTCCTCGGATTCAAATACATTTCGAATAGGATTGTGCTTCGTTCCAACACCTGTCACCAGGATTCAAACAGCCACCGAAATATAACAGTGAGTATTCTCCGGCAGAGCCGGAGGCTTTACGATTGCTGGCCCCTCCAAGGAGCCTCTTCGCAGCCGTTTGAAAGCAACAGCAAGAACAGAAACAAAGGCCAAGTCCCCGATCGTGCATACTGCCGGAAATGTCAAACGTTGACTCCCTTCCCGGCAGAGCCGGGAAACTCCCATTTGCAATGAGTGCCAAGAGCGCCTGGAAGGAGTTCTCTTTTTGGAATCCCTTCTCTGTGAGATTCGCAAGGCCCCTCGGCGCCTGTAATGACCTCTTGGATGATTTCAATTTGTTCGACTTGCCTTCGCGTTTTCTGCGACCAAGGAAATGGAGGCATGCATGGCAGGAACCTGACTCTCGGCCGATTCGGGATGGTTCGATTGAATCGAAAAGGCGGCCCGCAGGACCTGGGAACCCGGATTGTAGTCAGGAATCAGTTCCTTGAGGAGCAGAAGAAGACGGCCGACATTTTGCTCATTGCAGATCTGCTGCAGTTCGGATAGATATGCTTTCATCTGTTTCGCATCCAAACGGGAATTGCTCACGTAGCTTCTGATTTGAGGGTGCACAGTCGCCGCTAGACACTCATCGTGCAGGTTCAGTTCTTCAAACAGCTTCTCCCCTGGGCGCAGGCCGGTAAAGTGAATCCTGATGTCCCGGTCAGGCTGAAGCCCAGAGAGAAGAATAAGATTCCTGGCGAGGTCAACGATTTTTACAGGCTCACCCATATCGAGGACGAAAACCTCTCCGCCCTCGCCCATTGAGAACGCTTGCAGGACCAGCTGGGCCGCCTCGGGAATGGTCATAAAAAAACGGCACATTTCAGGATGGGTGACGGTCACGGGGCCGCCCGCGGCAATCTGTTCCTTAAAAATCGGCACGACACTTCCATTGCTCCCAAGCACGTTGCCAAAACGCACCGCAACAAACCTGGTGCCGCCCTCCTTCTGGAGTGCACGAATCACCAGCTCCGCCGCGCGCTTCGTAGCGCCCATCATGCTGGTCGGCCGAACCGCTTTATCGGTGGAAATCATGACAAAATCATCGACGCCATGGTTGACCGCCGCTTGGGCGACCTGCCATGTGCCGAAGATGTTGTTTTCGACGGCCGCAAAAACATGCCTTTCCATCATCGGAACATGCTTGTAGGCGGCGGCGTGATACAGAATAGACGGCTGATAGCGGTGCATTACTCGCCGCAGAGTTTCGGGACGCATGATGTTACCTATCTGCGGGTGAAACACCAAATGGGGAAAGGTCTTTTGCAACTCCCTGTCAATCTGAAAGAGCGGCGTTTCCGCCTCATCGAAGCCGACCAGGGCCAGGGGATCGAAGCGAGCAATCTGCCGGCAGATCTCTGACCCGATCGAGCCGCCTGCGCCAGTCACCATGACGACTTTGCCCTGAATACGCTCCCGAATACCGTCCTGGTCCAGATGGACCGGCCTTCTTCCCAACAGGTCCTCGACGGCGACATCCCGGATCTGTTTGCCCAACTCGGCGCCATCAAGCAGGTTACCCAAGCCCGGCACCATCTTGAATTCCACACCGGCATCGAGGGCAGACTTGAGAATCTTCACCATTTCCTGCCCCGTTGCAGATGGGACCGCAATGAGCACTTTTTTGATGGCGTGCTTCCGCGCCAAGGCCGCGAGATCCTCTCCAGTTCCAAACACCGGCTTTCCCTGCAAAATCAAATGACGTTTCGATGGATCGTCATCGATGAAGCCTACGACATTGCACCGCAAAGACTCGTTTTGACGAAATTCCCAGAGGAGCGCCAACCCCGCTGAGCCAGCGCCGTAAATGAGTGTTCTCGCCTGGTCACCTTCTGTCCTCCACTGCAACCTGTGATCGGTAACGAGCACACGCACCAGTAGCCTGCCTCCCAAAGTCAACAAGCAGGAAAGCATCCAGTCTAGAGCATATACAGAACGCGGAATACCCCATGGCCCGAACAGAAGAAATATGACTAATCCACCCAGTATTGATCCAGCTGAATTTGCTAAGACAATCTGCACGGCATCGTATGTGGACGTATACCGCCAATTCCCGCGGTCCAACTTACCACCGATGAAGGCGGCCGACTTTGCGACAATCCAGATGCACAGACACACCCCCATCGGATGGAGGTATTTCGCGGGCAGTGCGCCGTCAAATCGCAGCTCGAATGCAAGCAGGCCGGAGAAGGCAAAAGCTGCCCAGTCCAAGAGGTAGGCCACAAGGCGATGCCGGATTAGCTTCACGCTATAGAGCCGGGCTGGGTCGGATCTATGGGACATACACCCCTTTCTGCATTTGGACCCGGTATGTGAATCCTGTTTCCTGATTCTTATGGTGTTCAGGTCCTGGTTGGCAGTGGCTCGCTGCGCCGCAGACTTTGGTGTTCAACCGAACGATATTCACTCCGCGCCTATTGCGCGCACGGCTGTGTCGATGTGTTGCAGGCGGACCATAGTTTCTTCGGTCGCCTGTTCAGCCATTGCAAAGCCCAGGTAGGTTTCGAACATCCGTTCCGGGCCAAGCCCTTTGCCCAGGAACACTCGCTGAAGGGAGTCGTGGCTGATCACAATTCCGATGAGGGTGAGAACCACAGTTTTCGCATTTGCACATCGCAATTCGCCCCTCTTGATCCATTGGTCAAGATAGTTGGCAATCACCTCTACCAGCTGGCTAAGGTGCTTGCGGACGAGTGGATCGAAATCCGCTCCCAACTCAAGGGCGCTGTAATGCAACAGCCGCAGGATTTCGGGTTTCTCCATCAGGGTCTTCGCGATCAACTCAAAAGTCCGCGCAAGAGCTGCTTGCCCATCGCGGGCTTCTGCGATACTGGCCAACAGATCGCCACGGAGATGCAACTGTTGCAGCCCCGACTTCATCACCGCCAAATAAAGGTCGTGCTTGCGCGGATAATGCCGAAAGATTGTGGCTTCATTGACTTGAGCAGCGGAAGCGATCTCGCGGGTGCTGACGCCTTTGTATCCGTGCAGGGCAAAAAGACTCGTCGCAGTAGCCAGTATGCGCTCACCTGCGCCAGGCCCGACCCACCCCTTAGTTTCAGACATATCGTTCTCCGGCCGTGCGGCCGCTGGACTATGACGTGCAGCTCCCGGAAGAATTGAGGACGCCGGAAACCACCGGTTCCAGTTCCTCTCCATCAACTTCCACGGCGACGCTTTGCATTATGAGATCCATGGTTAGGACAACGCGGAGGCTGTTCTTCTTGCGTACCACGACGCCCTCGAACCCGGCAAAAGCGCCTGATCGGATGCGAGCCCGCTGTCCTACCGTCAGAAGAGGGTGTGGTTCAGCCAGGCGCAAATGAAGGCCAGATCGCAGTGCGTCGATTTCAGCCTCTGGCAGCGGAGCCATTTCGCCCGCCGGGCCGCCCACAACTGCCAGCACGCCCGGTACTTCCAACACCCGCACGCGCTCTGCCCGCTTGATGCGAACAAATATGTAGCCAGGAAAGAGCGGGAGATCCAGGACGACCTTCAAGCCATTGCGCCACTTGCGCGGCGAGCGGTAGAGCGGCAGATAATGCTCAATGTCCCTCAGACTAAAGTGATGTCCTACGCGCTTTTCATGGCGCGGGGACGTGAAGACAGCGAACCACTTCGGCACGACCGGCGAATCGAACCGGCAATCCGACGCACGTTCGCTGACATCAAGAGGCCTTTGTCGATATGCATTTTCAGACATGGCTTCGCCCCTCTCACTTAGATAGGAGGTTTCCTACCTTCCTTTCCGAACCAAGTAAACTTCCTTTCGGAACCAAGTGAATTTAGCTGATAAATTTCCCACAAACCCGCATGTGAGCGCTTACTTGCATGCCCCGCCTGCGTCATTTGAACGCGGTGCAGGATTCAGATAGAACCATACCATAGCGTCCTCGAGGCACGTCAAAAATTCCCAATTAATCTGTGACGCAACGCCTGCTGAGAGGGGGAGCAACGCCCGCTGAGTGGAGGAATTGCTTCAATATGTCAGGCTGACAAGGCTTTTTTGCCTTTGGGGCAATCTTCAGTTCTCATGAAGTAAATCAAATTCATTCGCTTTCAATCACTCTCGGCCGCCGATGCGCTTGGCTAAGTAACTCAAAATCAATCAGTTAGACCAGATCATTTGACAATCTAAGGCGCTCGGAAACTGCAAGGCATGGTGGATCGAGTCTTCTCGATTCGTGATGCCGATCACACGAAGGAAGTCGAACTATGGCGCATTTGCTCTACCCTACCCTGGATAAAATAACTGGAAGAAAATGTTTTCTCAGAGCATATGACCAAAGTAACGTCCCAGAGGCTAAGAAATCGGCCACGCAGATCTGGCCGACTGGAATACGAGGCGTAAATCATATTGGCAGCCTATTGATCTGAACTGCGCTTTCGCGTTGTCTCCCGAACTCCCCGGCGCCTGCCTGCCACAGTCATGAAGCGCGAGCGTTTGCTTGATTGTTCATGCGGCTGTGTAGTTTTCCTTCCTGGGAGTCACTGCAGACATACACGAGAATGAGCGGGAGCGGGATGATCCGGTTGCCGCAATTAAAAGCGGCTCAAACAGGAGTTTGGAGATAGCCTGGATTCGCCATGTATTCCCTTTGACAGAATTTAAGGCTGGCAATTCTGTGCCTTCTATGTAAACTCCTTGTAAGGGATTCGCCTCGAGAGAGGTGGACAGCACCCTGCAAGGAGAAGCTGCATGCACCTGAAGTCTGTTCTTGCAATACTCTTCTTAACAGCGTCACTTCCTGTGTTCTCCCAAGTCGTGCCGAGTGCGACGGAGGTCGGCTTGCCACTTGTCGTCGGTGTCGGCTTCTCCGATTTCTACACCGATTGGAATGGCCGCTTGGATGGCGTCACGCTGTGGGCCGACTGGAACTTCAACCACGGACCGTCGTTCCTGCAAGGGTTCGGTATCGAGGTGGAGGGTCGCGATCTCAATTATGGCCGTACCGGTAGTGTGCCGAATCTGCGTCAGGACACCGCCGAAGGCGGGGCGATCTACACCTGGCGCCGCTACCGCAACTTTCATCCCTACGCCAAGGGCCTGCTGGGCATCGGCAGCATCGATTTTGAACATATCACTCCCACATACTCCCATGACACCCGGACTGTTTATGCCCCCGGCGGCGGTGTCGAGTATCGTGCGTGGCGCAACGTCTGGGTGCGCGGCGACTACGAATACCAGTTCTGGACCGACTTCTTCCATCATCACGCGCTCAACCCCCAGGGCTTCACCGTCGGCGCCTCCTACGACTTCAGGCACATCCATGCGCGTTGACGAGAACGGAAGTAGCCTCTAGGCTTGGCTGGCCTCTGAGCGATAGCCGTGCTTTCTGAAGCGCAAAATTGCCGGATGGAAGTAAGCGTGGAGGGAAGCTTTCAAACTCCATCGCCAAAATCGATGAGAAGTGCCATCGATGAGTAGCGCCGCGCCGCCAAGGACCCGCACCGCACACTCAAGAGGCTGCAGGAGTTGTTGAACGGTTGACTTCAGGCTTTGTCGCCAAGCAGCGCCGGATGAGTGTTCGATCGCCTTTTCAACATCCATGGAGACCAGTGGGTCTTTTCCCTCAAGGAGAAAGGCCCCTTTCTAAAACTGTCGCCGCCGGACTCCCGCGTAAAGCGGCAGCACGCGGTTCGGCAGCAAACTGCTCAGCGGCAACCCTTGGTCCGGAAGCGCGAGACCGCCGCATAAAACGTTTGGGTGTCGGTTCCCGGCGTATTCGCGCCGATGTTGGCGGTGCCCCGGTGCTGATAGACGTAGCCGATCGACATGAAAGCCATCGAGTTCTCCGCCGTGGAGCGCCCGCGCGCCGGCTCGGTTGCCTCGGGCATGGAAAGCGCACTCCCGTTTCCCTGAGGAGGAAGCAGTTGCTGTGGCACCCTTCAGACCCTACTTGCCAAAATGGTAGCTTAGCCCCCCATTGTAGGACATGACGTCCAGCCCCGGATTGTTCGGCACTATGAAGGCGTTCGAAAAATGAATATCGGCGTAACCGACGCGCACATCGAGTCGTTGCGTTAGTCTGGCTTGCATGCCGATGCCAATCTGCAACAGGAAGTCCTGATAGGTCGCAGCCGGCGAGAGCGCCTTTTTGTCGAAGACGATCATCCCGCCCTTGATAATAAAATAGGGCTTGATGGACTTCTTGCTTCTCCACATCATGCGAAGGCCGATCGGCGAAAGCGCCGCCCCAGGCACGAGCTGCCGGGCTTGGGTTAGTGGGTCGCCATAGATGTCGGCTTTGGCCGGTTGACGCAGAATAGCCACCGGCAGAGCCTCCGCCACATAGTCCAGCCGTGCTCCAAGGCGGCGGAAATAGTCCCAGGAATGACGGTCGTACTCCACCCCACCCGTGTAGAGTTCGCTCCACCAGGTGTAGGCAAAAATGTGGTAATGGCCAAAGGAACCCTCTCCCTCCACGATCAGTTCGCTCTCCACCGGCTGCCTGACATGGGTCCTCGTCGTCACCCCGGTCTGTGTCTCCGCCGGAGCGTTCGTGTCCAGCGGGGTGTTCGGCACCACCGCGGTCTCCGACTCCTGGGAGTGCGCGACTTGGGGTGCAAGAAGGCAGAGCGCGGCCAGAATGGAAAGGCAGATGAGGCGAAAATCGCCGCCGGTGCGCTGCGCACTTGGTCGCGGGGCGAATACAAACTCACAAACTCGATTGTTCGGCAAAGGTCACCTGGCTAGTTAAACTGGAAGCTCCCTTTTCTGCACAGACTCGCCTCAAATTAACTGGTTTTGTGCGGTTCCGCAAGACAAAAAAGGCCTCCGTGGTCGAAAGACAAAGCTATTCCAGTCCCGTCCGCGGACTCGGGTTCCGGAACCAGATCGTCAAGCGTCACCGGAAACAATGTGTCCTGGGTTCGCCCCTCGCCTTGCATGAAACCCTTCAAAAATGCCCTCGCTCACCACGAGGGCATTTTCCCATGATCCCTCCGCCAGCACAGACTTTTGTAAGCCTGTTGGGGCAGAGGACTTTGCGGATCGGCGATGTGACCTTGCACTCAGAATGCGTAACTCTTAACCAGCCGGTTCTGGTGCCGGCTGCATTCCCAGTTTGACAGAGGGGCTCGGCGATGGTCACTTCATCGAGCATGCGGAGAGAGTGCGGTCTTTTCTCGCTGACAATTACAAACACACCTCAAGGCACGTGTTGCGGACGCGATGCAGGGAGGTTTCAGGGCGTACAGGCCTCACGGATTTTCACCGAATCGAGTGCAGGTTCGAAGAAACAGGCAAGCGTGGGACGTAGGGGTGGGCAGTGATCTGTCTGCGGAAGGCTGGGTCCCAGCGCCCTGGAATCAATGTGCTGCACATCGGGCAGCGGCCGTCCGGTGTCAAACGGTAGTCGGTGATGCGATACCCGGAACGTTCCACAAGGAGCTCTTGGCAATCCGGACAACGGGTGTTCTCGAGGTCGCCTACTTCGCCAGGGAGATTGCCAGCATAGATGTAACGCAGGCCGGCCTTCCTGCCAATCTGCGCCGCGCGCGTAAGCGCCTCCGGGCCGGTCGAGTCCGGATCGGTCATCTTGTAGTCTTTGTGAAATGCAGTGACGTGCCACGGGATATTCGGCGAGACGCTGACCAGAAACTCGGCCATACTGGTCAGTTCCTGATCGGAGTCGTTGAATCCCGGGATGACCAGCGTGACAATTTCCAGCCAGAAGCCCATCGCGTACAGGCGGCGAATGGTCTCGAGAATCGGCTGCAGGCGGCCGCCGAGCTGGTGATAGTGCTGCTCGTCGAAGCTCTTCAGGTCGACCTTGTAAAGATCCACCCAGGGGCGCAGGTACTCCAGCACTTGAGGAGTGCCGTTACCATTAGAAACGAAGGCAGTTGCCAGGCCGGCCGCCTTCGCTTCCTTGCAGATCGCCACCGCCCATTCTGAGGTAATCAGCGGCTCGTTGTACGTGCTCACCATGATACGGGCGCCTTGCTTTAAAGCCTCCCCTACCAACAGTTCCGGAGTTACGCCCGCTGGCCGAACCACGGCCTGAGGATCGCGAAGGGCCTGCGAGGTCACCCAGTTCTGGCAGTAGGAACAATGAAGATCGCAGCCCAGCATGCCGAAGCTGTAGGCGAGAGCACCACAATACGCGTGGAAGAACGGCTTCTTCTCAATCGGGTCACACTGTACCCCGCCCACGTAGCCCCAGGGGGCGTAGAGCGTTCCGCCGCGGTTGAAGCGGACTTTGCAGACCCCTGCCTGCCCGTCGGCTATGGGGCAGCAATGTCCGCATGAATAGCAGCGCACCCGGTTGCGGTCCAGCTTTTCGTACAAGTCGCGCGCCGCTTCGCCAACGTGCTGATCGAGGATCTCCTTCAGGGTTGGCATAAGAGCACCATCTTGAACAGAACCCAAATGGCCACCAAAATGACCTCTTTTACACTAGCACCTTTCCGGAGCGGCTTCTGCTGCCCGAAAGTTGAAGCCGTAGAATTTCGCGTCTTCTTCTCATTGGTAAACGACTTTCGGGCAACATGTTCTCCTTTAACTTCAGGAAAACATCTGCCGGGGATTACCAACGCCGCCTGCTCCGTCCCCCACCCACGCACACCGTTACGTTGCATGTGGGCACCGATTACGCCACGTGGGCAGCGATTACGGTAAAACGAAATATGCTGCCCGCATCACAACGGAATCGCCGCCCACATCAAGCAGAATCAGGTGCCCACATCAAATGGAATCACCTGCCCACATAGACCGGAATACGCAGGCCACCAGCGGCACGTCAACTCTGCGAACAGTTGCCCATGCCGCTCATGTGGTAGCCGAGAGTTGAACAGCAGCGACAGAGCGAAATGCCGCAATATCCAATAGCTCAGCACCTCCAGCCTGACAACTTGGACAGCAGGATGCCGGACACGTAGAAATCCGTCCCGTGCGACTCATCGAAGAAACCTGACGCTATCGCTGGGAGAGGATGCCTATGTCCTCTGAAATCAACAGCCAAATTCACCTAAAACGCTGTCTTGGACAAGAGTGACTCGCCATACGAAGCAAAGGCAATCTATTCGTTTGCCGCTTTCACGGAAAGGTAGAGATCGACGTTGGTCCTGTCCACCAAGGTTGTGCCTGTGTCTACAAACACCGGATAAGGCGAGTAAAAGTCCGACCGAAAGTCCTTGTTAAGTTGCGGGGGCGGTGCATGGAACACCTCGTACAGCAACTTCAGCCCAAAATAGCCCATGGTGTACGGCTTCTGCGCGATGGTTGCATCGATGGTTCCGTCCTTGATTGCGTCCAGGGTCCCCTGGTCCGCATCCCAGGCGATGACCTCCCGGTCGTGAAGGTTTGCCCGCTTGATGGCGTCAGCAACCGGTTTTCCCGAAACCGCTTCCAGGCACACAAAGGCGTCTATTTTCTCGCCACCGGTCCGGGCCAACAACGGCTGGGCCTTGTCAAAGGCGGTGCTGGCATCGCCCTTGATGTCCACGATATCCGCGATCTTGATGCCCGGCTGGGTTTTTAAAACATCTTTGAAGCCCCTCAGCCGGTCCTCGGTGTTCGCCTGGCCAGGAATGGTAAAGAAGACTACGTTGGCTTTGCTGCCGAGCTTTTCGACCAGGCGGGTTCCGCCAAGCCGTCCAGCTTCCAGGTTATTGGTCCCTATGAAGTAAAGCCTGCGGCTGGCAGCTGCGTCGGAATCTATGGTGATGACGGGAATTCCTTCCTTAACGGCCAAATCGATCTCCCTCTGCAGGGTGGAAACGTCGGCAACTGAGATCAGAATCCCCGCAGGTTTGGCCAGGACCGCCTGTTGCAGAGCATCCAGTTCGCCCAGAGGATCATAACTCTGCGGCCCGACAACCTTGGCCGTCACCTTGTATTGCGCTGCCGCCTTGTTGAATCCGTTTGCTACCGTCTGCCAGTAGGGCAGCGTCACGTTAGCAGCGATCATGTAGTAAACGTCTTTGTTCGACTCGTTGTTGCACCCGGGAGTGAACGCAAATGCCAGCGCCAGCGTGGCTAAGGCAATCTGTTTCATTGTTTTCATACTTGCCTCCTGGTTAGACACGTGAAAAATCCAGAACGCACGCGCCGCGTTCGGCTCTGCGCGCCCCTTGAAGCAAGAGCAGGATAGTCCTGCCGACGCAGCATTGTCCAACCAAACTACCAAGGGATTCGAACCCCGATATGCTGATCCAGAGTCTCTGGGCAGCATCAGAGGCAATTCGGATTCCACAGGCCGCCCGAAGGCGCGCGTCTGGTGGTCTCGTTAGTGGGTTTACCCAGTTCGAATCGCTGGAGCGCCAAAAGCCCGAAAATGGGGAAAGTTTGTGTTCTATCGTGACCACCGCGAGACGGGCGAGAATGATCGAAGAGGAAAATACGGTATAAGCTATTGATTCTATTGGTGTTCGGACGAGATTCGAACCGGTGTCGTCGCCGTGACCGGGGGTGGAAACTGCAATCGAGTACACAAGCCAGAGGTGGAGACCCGGCGGGATAGTTCGTCCCAACCGGACCGTAAGCTGCTGAACAGAAAGCGGTTATTGCTTGCGGTCTGGAGTTCGTGTTCTCCGCCACTGCACTCACCAGCTTGGGGAGGAGGATTGACCGCCGTCAACCAGAACCTTTTCCAACTCAGATTTGCCGATGACCGGTTTTCTCCCCAGGGGGCGGGATTTCAATCGATCGATTGGCGGATTGCGGACCCCGGCTGGCGATTAGAGTCCAGGGAACGACACGGTCGGGTGTCGCCAAATCCGCCGACGTTCATTTCGAGCGGAGTATCTCGACAAGGGCGAGAACCCGCGCTTCGTAGTAACTTCGCTCTCTCCGGACCAGTGGCCCGACCAGGATCTCTACGAGAAGTTCTACTGCGCCCGCGGCGAAATGGAAAACCG
>Ga0181527_1000756_pt1 | contig 36268 bp, 31 predicted proteins | sample PEATcosm2014_Bin_30_FD_119762 | JGI IMG/M metagenome (GOLD analysis project Ga0181527, IMG submission 119762) | Peatland microbial communities from MTU Mesocosm Facility, Houghton, MI, USA - PEATcosm2014_Bin06_60_metaG | ecosystem: Environmental > Terrestrial > Soil > Wetlands > Peat | place...
CCACATCAGCGGGTCCCTGGCGCCGAGCAATTCGGCGTGGCGCATGGCGCGGCGCATGATGCGGCGGAGCACATAGCCGCGGCCCTCGTTCGACGGCAGCACGCCGTCGGCGATCAGGAAGGCTGATGCCCGCAAATGGTCGGCGATGACACGGTGCGAAGCCTTGCGCTCGCTCTCGGCATCGACTCGGGTGAGATCGGCGACGGCCGCGATCAGCGCGCCGAACAGATCGATCTTGTAATTGTCGTGCGTGCCCTGAAGCACGGCGGCCATGCGCTCGATGCCCATGCCGGTATCGATCGACGGCCGCGGCAGATCGAGACGTTTGCCGTCCGGAAGCTGCTCGTATTGCATGAAGACGAGGTTCCAGATTTCGACAAAGCGGTCGCCGTCGGCTTCCGCGGTTCCCGGCGGGCCGCCGTGGATATGGTCGCCGTGATCGTAAAATATCTCCGAGCATGGGCCGCACGGGCCGGTATCGCCCATCGCCCAAAAATTGTCGCTGCCGGCGATCCGGAGGATTTTTCCATCGGGCAGGCCGCTGATCTTCTTCCACAGCCGGAACGCCTCGTCGTCGTCGATATAGACCGTGGCCAGCAGGCGGTCGGCCGGCACGCCGTATTCCTTGGTGATCAGCGTCCAGGCAAGCTCGATCGCGCGTTCCTTGAAATAATCGCCGAACGAGAAATTGCCGAGCATCTCGAAGAAGGTGTGGTGGCGCGCGGTGTAGCCGACATTGTCGAGGTCGTTGTGCTTGCCGCCGGCGCGGACGCATTTCTGCGCCGTGACGGCGCGCGAATAGGGTCGCTTTTCCAGGCCGGTGAAGACGTTCTTGAACTGCACCATGCCGGCATTGGTGAACATCAGCGTCGGGTCGTTGCGCGGCACGAGCGGCGAACTCGGCACGATTTCGTGCCCTTCGCGCGCGAAATAGCCGAGGAAAGCGGACCTGATATCGTTGACGCCAGTCATCTTGGGCAACTCTCTAGCCACACGGGGCTTTCCTGTCCAGGAAGGCCGACTTTACGGCCGAATTGATGGACCGCGGCAAAGCATATAAGCCGAGTTACGCCGGCCCGCCGCCCAGATCGAACATCCCCAGGTCGAACGTGGAATGAACGAGCACAGCAGCACCCCCCTGCCCGACAGGCTCCTGGACCGGCTGCGTCAGGGCCGCTTCGTCATGACGGCGGAGGTTGCGCCGCCGGTGTCGTGCGATCCGGCGGAGCTTTTGCGCAAGGCCGCGGGCCTCAAAGGCCTGGCCGACGCCGTCAATGTCACCGACGGCGCCGGCGCCCGCGCCCATATGAGCGCGCTCGCGGCCGCAAGCCTCCTCCTCGGCGCGGGTATCGAACCCATCCTGCAACTGACCTGCCGCGACAAGAACCGGATCGCGCTGCAGAGCGAGTTGATGGGCGCAGCTGCGCTCGGCATCGGCAACCTCCTGATCCTCACCGGCGACGACCCGAAAGCGGGCGACCAGCCCGACACCAAGCCGGTCTTCGACGTCGATTCGAAGACCCTGATCGAAACCACGCGACGGCTGCGCGACGAAGGCACGCTGCCGACCGGGCGGAAGGTTGGCGGGGAAGCCGCCTTTTTTATCGGCGCCGCCGACATGCCGATCGACCCGCCCCAAGGCTGGCAGCCGAACGCGCTTCTCGCCAAGGTCAAGGCCGGCGCCCAATTCGTGCAGACGCAATTCTGCATGGATGCCGCAGTTGTGCGCCGTTACATCGGCGCGCTCGAACAGGCCGGGCTGACCCAAAAACTCGCGATCCTGATCGGCGTCAATCCGCTGCGTTCGGCCAAATCAGCGCAATGGATGAAAAGCCACCTCCACGGCACCATCATCCCCGACGCCTTCGTCGAGCGCATGCAAAAAGCCACCGACCCCGCCCGGGAGGGCGTGCGTATCTGCGTCGAACTGATCGAGGAAATGTCCGCCATCCCCGGCGTCGCCGGCGTCCACATCATGGCGCCGGGCAATGACGCGGCGATCGCGGAGGTGATTGGAGCGGTGAGAACGAGGGTTCCGTAGCCCGACCGGGCTTGCGACACCGCGTTGATGGATGAGGTTTGCTAAAGCTTGATCGTGCCGTAGATCGTTACGTCCAATCCGACCTTCTCGATCGAGAGCGTCACACCGGTGGTGCAGGGCTCGTTGGCGCGCAGGGTTCCGCTCGCAAGACCCCTACGGACGGCTTTTTCTAATTCCAGTTGCGCGGTGCCGTTGACGTAGATCAGGAACCGCGCGACCGCCGCCTTCACTGCTTCGTCGTTCATGGCGACCTCTTGAACCTTTGCGAGCAAACGATAAAGACCCAGCCGTGCTCGAGCTCCGGATTTGGTAAACGCCGCGCAGCCGCCAAGATTCGTGGGCTCGCCCGGCGAAGCTCGGTTTCCGCGCGCCGTCTCCTCCGGCTCCGTTATCCTTGATCGCAAGATTGCGCGCCCGCCAAGGCGATTCGTCTTATGATAGAAATCTGAGCTATAGTGGCGTCGCACGTTTGTTACGCGGACGGCGTAACTGTCAACTGTATCGAGATAGGAAGCGCACAGTGGGTGTCTTTTCAAAATCGGCAAGCGAGCGCGAAGACAAGGGCCGCAACGGTGGGAGAGCCGACGTTGATCCTCATGCGAAGGCGGCGTCCGGCAAAACATCCCCGGAAACAGTCTCCACTCTCGGCCACGCCGTGCTCGTTACCGGCAACATCGTCTCCGAGGGTACCCTGCAGATATTCGGCCGCGTCGACGGCGACATCCACGCTTCGCACTTGGTCATCAAGGAAGGCGGGCAGGTCGAAGGCAACGTCGTCGCGCAGGAGACGACTATCCTCGGCAGATGCAAGGGCACGATCCGCAGCAACAGCGTCAAGCTGGAAGGCTCGGCCGTGGTCGACGGCGAGATCTACAGCAAGTCGCTGAGCATCGAGCAGGAGGCACAGTTCGAAGGCGTGTCGCGACGGCTCACGACGCCGGTCGACGCGCCGTCGAGCGATCGAGCCACGGTGCCGGCCAAGATACCAGCCAAGATAGCGCTGGCGCCTGCAATGGCGGAAACGGCTCCGACGGGCGCGGCGGTCGAGACGATCAACGCTTGAGCGAGTGATCCGGGCGATGAGGGATCTGGCCTAACCAGCCGGCTCCCCCACCGTGCGGATGTCGATCTCCGAGTTCAGAGTGCGGTGCACCGGACACTTACATCCGCCCGCCAAGAAGCTGGCGCATCATGCGGCGGCTTCGATGTTCACCCGAAAAGGTACTGCGGCGATCACGGCGTCGGCCGCCAACTCCAGAAAGACCTTATCGGTCCGCAGTTCGTCGATCGTGCGGGGAGCGGGAAACTTGTCGCCGCGCAACTCCGACCAGTCCACCGCGGCAAATTCCAGAACGTCGCCAGCCTTGGTAATGGCCTCGTCGATCGTGTCGGCTGCGGTGAATACACCAGGCACATCGGGAAAGGACACACCGTAACAACTGTCGGCGTCCTTATGGATAACTGCGATGTAGTGGGCCATAGCGTGAGCTCGCTCAGTCCTTTTCCCATCCGGCATCCCGATATATAGAGCGGACGGTGCCAATCGGAAGATCGCGCTTAGGATGTGGAATAATTACCCGTCGCCGGAGAATACGGTGAATGAACTTATGATGCGATCCGGCAACCGACACGAGTTCAAAACCCTCACGTTCCAGTCGACGAATGATATCGCGGCTGTCCTTCAGCAAACATCGCTCCCAACCTGACCCGAATTATCTCCCCAACTCCCGCATCGCCGCATCCAGCCCCTCGATCGTCAGCGGATACATCCGGCCGCCGAGAAGCTGGCGCATCATGCGGATCGACGGCGTCATGTCCCAGTCGTGTTCGGGCACCGGATTGAGCCAGACGCAGGACGGATAGGTGGCGACGATGCGTTCCATCCAGACCCGGCCGGCTTCTTCGTTGAAGTGCTCGACCGAACCGCCCGGCGCCACGATCTCGTAAGGCGACATCGAGGCGTCGCCGACGAAGATCGCCTTGTAGTCGTGCGGATAAGTATGCAGCACGTCCCAGGTCGGCGTCGTCGCTGTGAAACGCCGCGCGTTCTCGCGCCAGACTTTCTCGTACAGGCAGTTGTGGAAATAGAGGTGGATGAGGTGCTTGAATTCGGTCTTGGCGGCGGAGAACAATTCCTCGGTGACCTTGACGTGCCAATCCATCGAGCCGCCGACATCGAGGAACAACAGCACCTTGATGGTGTTGTGCCGCTCCGGCCGCATCAGGATGTCGAGATAGCCCTTGTGCGCGGTGCCTTTGATGGTGCCGTCGAGGTCGAGTTCGTCCGGCGCGCCGGTGCGCGCGAATTTGCGCAGGCGGCGCAGCGCGACCTTGATGTTGCGGGTGCCGAGTTCGACGTCGCCGGCGAGATCCTTGAACTCGCGTTTGTCCCAGACTTTCACGGCGCGGAAATTGCGGTTGGTGTCCTGGCCGATGCGCACGCCTTCGGGATTGTAACCGTAAGCGCCGAACGGCGAGGTGCCGGCGGTGCCGATCCATTTCTTGCCGCCCTGGTGGCGGCCTTTCTGCTCGGCGAGCCGCTGCCGCAAGGTCTCCAAGAGTTTGTCGAGGCCGCCCAGCGCCTCGATCTCTTTCTTCTCTTCGTCGGTCAGATATTTTTCGGCGAGCTTCTTCAGCCACTCGGCGGGGATTTCCGCGGTCAGCGCGTCTTCGACGAGATCGAGGCCCTTGAACACGTGGCCGAACACGCGATCGAACTTGTCGAGATTACGCTCGTCCTTCACCAGCACCGCACGCGACAAGTAATAGAAATGCTCGACGCGGCGCGAGGCCACGTCCTTCTCCATCGCCTCCATCAGCGTGAGATATTCGCGCAGCGTCACCGGGACGCCGGCTTGTTTCAGTTCATGGAAGAAGGTTGCGAACATGGCGATATTGTAATCCCGGCGGGCGCGATCCGGCTATTGGGCTGTCTCAGACAACTGCTGCTTGGCCAAATCGAAGTAAGCGTTTGTTTTCCCATCATTTTATCATTTTTAAAATATATCTTGTGCTATTGCTGATGGTGCTCTATCTAAAGATATATCTTTTCATGGAGGACTAAATGCACGGATATGAACATTACGAGTCGCACGGCGGCAAATGGGCCGCCGGCCGGCATCGCCGGCGTTTCGGCGGCTTCGGTTTCGGCGGCCGGCACGGCATGGGCGGCGGCATGAACCCCGACGATATGCGTGCCGGGCGGATGCTGGCGCAGGGCGACCTGCGGCTATTGGCGCTGGCGCTGATCGCGCAGGCGCCGCGCCACGGCTATGAAATCATCAAACTGGTCGAGGAGAAGACGGCGGACTGGTACTCGCCGAGCCCGGGCATCGTCTATCCGACGCTGACCTATCTGGAAGAAGCCGGCTACGTCACCGCAGCGACCGAAGGCTCGAAGAAGCTCTACACCATCACTGACGAAGGCCGCGCCTACCTCGCTGCCAACGCCGATCTGGTCAAGGTCGTGCTCGACCGTCTGACCGCCTTCGGCGAACGCGTCAATCGCTGGCGCCGCGCCGCGCGCGGAGAGCGCGAAGACCGCCGCAACCTGCCGCCGCTGATCGAGGCCACTTTCGACCACCTGCGCGAGACCGTCGCCAAGCGTCTCGACAACGATGCCGAGGCGGAAGCGCGTCTCGTCGAAATCCTCGCCCGCGCGACGATCGAACTGCAAAAGGCCTGAGACGACGCCACTTCACGTGGCGCTTGGCACTGTGCGGCGCCGGATGCATCCGGCGTGCGCACCTGCTCGGGCCGGAGACCGTCCCAAGGTTCCGGATTTTGGCCCGAGGGAAGCCCAACGGACGAACTCCTCACATTTCCGCCGCAAGGGCAGTGCTAGAAGGATGTCGTTTTGCCCCCCTACGGTCATGCGCCCTTCCATCATCCTCGCCCTCTTCATCGCCCTCTGCCCGCTCGATGCCGCGTTCGCGCAGCTTGCGGGCACCGGAGATTTCCACATCGCCTGGGAGGCGAAGAACCGGTTTCGCCTGTTCCGCAACGAGACGGATTTCCTGCGCCTAGCGGCGGCTAGCCGCGGCGACGGCGTGCTTGCCGCCGAACGGCGGCTGGAGCGCGACACCGACGGCCTCGGCTGGGCCAAGGACGCGGTCGCCAATCTCTGCCTCGACGATTACGGCCAGCTTTTGGGCACCTGCGAACGCGACGGCGAACGCGAAAATTATCTCAGCCCGCGCGACCACCCGGTCGGCGTCACGGTTTCCGGGCCGGTGCCGCCGGATACGACCTGCGTCTGGAATTTCGACGACGGCGACGGGGCGCTCAAGCAAACGACCGCGCCGTGCGGTCAGGAAGTCAGGTTGCGCGTGCGCTCCGGCCGCACCACCGTCGCCACCGTCGATATCCCGCTCGGCGACGGCACGGCGCAGCGCGTCGCGACCGAGATTGCGGTGCGCGACGTGCTGATCGCCGGCCTCGGCGATTCCATCGCGGCCGGCGAAGGCAATCCGGACCGGGCGGTGGAGCTGGAAGGCGGCTTCTGTTTCAAGCGCTTCTTGGGCGGCGGCGGCAGCCAATATTTCCGGCCGAGCCGCGCCGGCTACGGCGACGACCGCTCCTGCGAGAACGGACCGTCGAGCCCGACCGCGGCGAAAGACTGGGCGCGCCACGGCGCGCGCTGGATGAGCCCGGCCTGCCACCGCTCGCTCTACAGCTACCAGGTGCGCACTGCGCTCGCGCTCGCCATCGAGCAGGTGCATGTCGACGTCACCCTCGTTCCGCTGGCCTGCACCGGCGCGACGATCGATGCCGGCATGTTCGCCGGCCAGCGTTCCGACGATTGTCCCTGGGTGGTGGGGATTGAAACATGTTCGGGCACTGCTCCCGCGCAGTTCGCCGAACTCAAGGACATCATGGCGGCCGTGCATCGCCAGGATCCGAAGCGCAACCTCGATCTGATGCTGCTCACGGTCGGGGCGAACGACGTGAATTTTGCCGGCCTCGTCGGCAACGTCATTGTCGACGCCACCACCGAACGGCTTTTGCTCAGGCAGGGCGGCGCCATCGTCAGCGTGGCGGAGGCGCAAAAGTCGCTCGATCAGGATTTCCCGGGCGAGTTCGCGTTATTGCGCACTGCGCTGAAGCCCTATGTCGGCGGTAATCTCCAACGCGTGGTCTACGTCTCCTACGGCAACCCGGCGCTGCAGGCCGAGAACAAGCCCTGCTCGGGCGGCCGCTATGGGCTCGACGTCCATCCGGCCTTCGGCGCCGACAGCGAGCGGCTGCGTGCGACGGCGGAATTCGTCGACACCAAGTTTTTGCCGAAGCTGAAAGCGCTGGCGACCTGCGACGGCGACAAGGCTTGCCGCGATCCGACGACCGACCGCATGACCTTCGTCGACGGCCATGAGACGGCGTTTGCCCGGCACGGCATGTGCGTGCGCAGCCCCAACGATCCCGAATTCGACCGGAATTGCTTCTCGACCAAAGGCGACAGCTTCGAGACCGACCCCACCGTCGCGCCGGAAAATCCGATGGCGTGCGGCGAGCCGGCCAGCAACTATCGCCCTTACGCACCCCGCGGCCGCTGGATCAGGACGGCGAACGACAGCTATTTCACCGCCATGACCTATCCGGAAGGCATGCCGACGACCTTGAAACCCGCCGACATCCACGATGCGCTGTGGGGCGTCGGCAGCGCCGTCTATGGCGGCGCAGTGCATCCGACTGCCGAAGGCTATGCCGCCATGGCCGACGCGGCACTGCCGGCGGTCCGCGGCCTTCTTGGCTTGACCGCACCGCCCGCCATCCAGACCGAACCGCTGCCGCCGCCGTCCGCCACGGCGCCCGCGGCCGCACCCGCCGCCGCGGCGACGACTCCGCGTGCGCCCTGATCAAGCCTGCGGACGCTCCGGCGCGACGCCGAGCTTCTTCTGCAGGCTGGTCGAGGACGTGGTGTACTGAAACACCAGCCGCTTCTCCGGATAGATGTAGCGGTGCGCCTTCTGCGCCATCAGCGCGCCTTCATGGAAGCCGGAAAGAATGAGCTTGAGCTTGCCGGGGTACCAATTGATGTCGCCGATGGCAAAAATGCCCTGCACGCTGGTCTCGAAGCTCTCGGTGTCGACCGGAATGAGCTCGTTGTTCTTCAGCTCGAAACCCCAATTGGCGACTGGGCCGAGCTTCATGGTCAGGCCGAAGAACGGCAGCAAGGCGTCGCAGGCGATTTCGTAGGTGGAACCTTCATTGGTCTTGACCACGGCCTTGCCGACCTGACCGCCGCTGCCGGCGAGCGAGGTGACTTGTCCGAGAACGAAGTCGATTTTGCCTTCGCCGACCAGCGCCATCATCTTATTGACGCTGTCCGGCGCGGCGCGGAACTCGCTGCGCCGGTGCAACAAAGTGAGATGGCTGGCGACCGGAGCGAGATTGAGCGTCCAATCGAGCGCGCTGTCGCCGCCGCCGACGATGAGGACGCGCTTGTCGCGGAATGCCTCCATCTTGCGGACGGCGTAGAACACCGACGTGCCCTCGTAGGGTTCGATGCCGGGGATCGGCGGGCGCTTGGGCTGGAACGAGCCGCCGCCGGCGGCGACGACCACGATCTTGCTTTCGAACTCCGTGCCCTGGTCCGTCTTCACCCGAAACAGCCGGTCGCCGATCTTCTCGACGGTCTCCACCATCTCGCCGAGATGAAATTGCGGATTGAAGGGTTTGATCTGCTGCAACAGATTGTCGACCAGGCCCTGGGCGCTGGTGAACGGAATGCCGGGAATGTCGTAGATCGGCTTCTCCGGATAAAGCTCGGCGCATTGTCCGCCGATCTTGTCGAGAATGTCGACGAGATGGCATCGCATATCGAGAAGCCCGAGTTCGAACACCGCGAACAGGCCGATCGGCCCCGCGCCGATAATGAGTACGTCGGTTTTAGTGGGTTCAGTCATGTCTGATCCGTGCTCGTTCTAATGGCTTCTCATGCGGTGCCGAGTGTCTAGCGCGCTCGATGCGGCAGGGGAAGAGGACGGCGCCGATGCGCGGGCCGGCGCCGGATCGGCTCATTGTCATGCTGCGGCTAGGCTTGGCGCTCCGGCGTTCGCACCGTGAGCCCGTCGAGGTCGTCCCGGACCTTGATCTGGCACGACAGCCTGGAATTTGGTTTCACCTCGAAGGCGAAATCGAGCATATCTTCTTCCATCGGCGACGGTTCGCCGACTTTTTCGCGCCAAGCCTCCTCGATATAGACGTGGCACGTCGAACAGGCGCAGGCCCCGCCGCATTCCGCCTCGATACCGGGCACGCCGTGCTTGATCGCCGTTTCCATCACGGTGGAACCGACCTCGCCCTCGACGGTTCGCGCGACGCCAGCGATATCGATGAAGGTGATTTTGACCATGATGGAACGACTGAGCGAGAACCCGCGGGCTCGATAACCGGCCTGCGGCGTCCGTTAAACGGCCGGATGGCCGCGGCCGGCTTCTTCTAACGGCTCGCGGCGGCGGGCGCCAGTCCGCGCGGTTTCGCCGGAATCAATGATCCCGCGCCTGCTCGGCGACGAGCCCGGTCAAGCGCGCGCCGATTGCGGCGCTCGCTTCGAGGCTTGCGGACTGGAGTTCCGAAATCGCCTCCGCGACATCGTGTTCGCGGGCGGCAAAGCCTGCCGCTTGCTCGAGAAGTTCGGCGGCCCGGGCCACCCGCCAGGCTCCGATACCGCGCGCCGAGCCCTTGAGCGTGTGCGCCGCCGCCGCCGCGACCGGCGGCGCCGCGCCGACGATGCGACCGAGCATGATGGTGGTCTGGCGCACGAAGAGTTCGAGGACCTCGCGCTCCAGTCGGCGGTCACCCAGCGTCATGCGCTCGAGGTGGTCCGCATCGATGACGATCGGCTTTCGCTCGCCGTCGTCAGCGGCCGATAACATCGCTACAGTCATGGCTACGGTCATGGCGTTCTCCCCGCCGGCCCCCATTTTTCGCCGGGTATGATTGGTCTGCGACAGGACGACAACAGCACAATTCCCTTAGGCAACGGTTGTAACGGGTGCGTTCTTTCATGCGATCGGTAAGCAAAGTCTTAGCCGCCCGACGCCCGGTGGCGCGCCGATCCGCGCCACCCACCGCGGCATTCGGCCAGCAGCCGGCCCCAAGCCGGCCGTATTGTTGTCCCCACAATGACGCCTTCAGGCGCCGGGCTGGAACTTGCGTGGACAGGGTGAATAAGCCGTTAACGATGATTAAAAGGACGTTACCGACCCGGTTTTCTTTGATCTGCCAGACCGATAGAATGGGCTATGGCAGTTCGACTTGAACGTTTGCATCAGGGCCTGAATTGGGGAGCCCGGCAACCAATGACGAATTGAACGATCACGTGCTCGTGGCGCGGCTCGAACCTTCTTGGGAACGCGAGTTCCTGGGAATTCCGTCGGGCCGACCTAGTTCAGCGTAAAACGCGAGGCGACGACCGAAATGGCCAATTACCCTAAGAAGATGACCGATCCGACCGAGGCGGCGCTGTCGGCGATCCAAGAAGCACTCAATATCGGCGAAGAAGAGCAGGGGACCGGCCGGCCCGAGGGCATGTCCGGGCTTCTGTCCGACGCCGCCGACCGCCGTCCGCAAAGCGCAGCGCCGAGCGGCGGCGCCTACGATACCGACGCCATCGGCACCCGCGACCTCGCCGGACCTGCCCCCGCCGCCAATGACGATCAGCAATCGATCGGACAGATCCTGCACGCGCTGCAGCGGCGCCCGGCGCGTACGTCCTATTTCGTCGCCACGGTGTTTTCCGGCGCCTGGATGGTCGGCTGCCTGTCGTTGTCGTGGGCCTATCTGTCCGACCTCAATGCCGCGCTCGGTCCCGGCCATTCGCCCGGCGCGCTCATGATCGGTCTCGGCGCCGCGGCGCTGTTGCCGGTCATCTTCTTTTTCGGCGTCGCCCACATGGCGTGGCGCGCCCAGGAACTGCGCCTGATCGCGCAATCGATGGCGCGGGTCGCGATGCGGCTTGCCGAACCGGAAAGCGTGGCCCGCGATTCCATCGTCACCGTCGGACAGGCGATCCGCCGCGAAGTCGCGGCCATGGGCGACGGCGTCGAGCGCGCGCTGGCGCGCGCCAGCGAGCTCGAAGCGCTGGTGCAGAACGAGGTAGCGGCGCTCGAGCGCACCTACAGCGATAACGAGGTTCGGATGCGCGGTCTCTTGCAGGATCTCGCCAACCAGCGCGACACGCTGGTCGGCCAGGCCGAGCAGGTGCGTTCCGCCCTCAACAACGTCCAGATCGATCTGACGCAGGATTTGTCGACGATCAGCGATCTTGTCGGCCAACAGGTCCACGAGGCCGCGCAACGCATTACCCATTCGCTGGCGGAGCGGGGCGAGCAGATCACCGTCACGCTCGGTGAGATCGGCGACAATATGATCCAGCAGTTGAGCGAGCGCGGCGGCGATCTGCTCGAACGGCTGGAGGCAGCGAGCGACGCCACCTCGCAGGCGATCGCTGCGGCGAGCGACGAAACGACGCGCTCGATCGCGGCGGCAGGCGACGAAACGACGCGCTCAATCGCGGCGGCGGGCGACGAAACGACGCGCTCGATTGTCGCTGCCAGCGACGAGACCGCGCGCTCGCTCGCCGCGGCGAGCGAACAGACCACGCGGGCGATCGTTTCGGCGAGCGAAAGTCTCACCGCCAACCTCGACTTCAAGACCAATCATATCGGCGAGGAATTCGCCGAGATCGCAACCGGCCTCGAAGACATGATGACGTCGCGGCTCGACCGCGTCACCGAAAGCTTCTCCGAGAAGTCGCTCGCGGTGGTCGATCTGATGATCGGGCGGTCGCAACAACTGACCGACGCCATCGTCGAAACCTCGAACCAAGTCGCGGACGCCATTGCCAGCCGCGCCGACGACGTCAACAGCACGCTGCGCAATTCCGGCGAGTCGCTCCTTCTCGACCTCGACCTGCGCGGCGGCGAAGTGGCCATGCGGCTGCAGGAAGCCGGCAGCTCGATCGCCGAGGCGCTCATCGCGCGCAGCGCCGCCATGACGGATTCGGTGCGCGACAGCGCCGAGCACGTCGCCGAAGTGGTCACCACGCAGAGCGACGCCGTCAAGGAGATGCTGGCGACCCGGCTTGCCGCGTTCGAGGAAATGTTCAACGACACCGGCGCCACGCTCGGCGAAAAGATTTCGCGCGATTCCTCGACGCTGGGCAATCTGATTACCCGGCATCTCGCCGAGTTCGACCGCACCGTGAAGACCTACGGCACGGAACTCGTCGAGCGGCTCGGCGCGCGCACGCAGGATGTCTCCGAGTCGATGCGCAGCTATGTCGATAATTTCGACAGTCGCGTGACCGCCAAGGCGAACGAGGTCACGACCGGCCTCGACCAGCGGCTGGTGCGGTTCCAGGAAACCGTCGACAGTCGCGCCAAGTCGCTCACGGATGCGCTGTCCGCGCGCTTCGCCGACGTCGTCAAGACGCTTTCCGACGGCGGCAATCAGGTCGCGAATTCGGTCGAAAAGCGCATCGGCGACATCACGACGCTGATCGATACGCGGGCCGCCAAGCTCGCCGACACCATCGGCGAGCGGATCACCAAGATCGACTCCAGCCTCGGCCGGGGCGCGCTCGAAGTCGCCAATACGCTCGACACCCGGATCGGCCATCTGGAGCAGCTCCTGGTGGGACGCGCCGAGGCCGTCGTCCATCAGATGGAAGTGCGCAGCCGCGCCGCGGCCGAGATGTTCAATTCGCAGCTCGAAGCGCTGTCGGATTCGATCAAGACCAATTCGGCAAGCGCGGAACGGGCGCTGACGCAACTGGCCGCCAATACCACCGAAGCGCTCGGCAAGAGCGCCGCGGCGAGCACGGCGGCGACCGAAACCCTCAATCGCAGCGCCGCGGAAGCCACCGTGTCGCTCAACCGCAGCGCCGGGGCATTGAGCAATACGATCGTCAAGGCCGCCGAGATCGCCAACGAAGCGATCGGCAAGAGCACCACGACCGCCGCCGATGTTCTGGCCAAGAGCGCGCTGTCGACCACCGAAACGATCGGCCGCAGCACCAGCGAGGCCGAGCGCAAGCTCACCGGCATGAGCGCCGAAGTCGCGCGCGTCGTGGTCGGCAAGGCCAATGAAATCAACAGCGCCATGGCGCACCGGGTCGACGACATGACGCGGCTGCTCGACGACAAGTCGAACAGCTTCATCGCGGCGCTGTCGAGCAAGGGCGAGCAATTCGCCGGCGAAGTCGGCCGTATCACCGACCAGACCGTCAAGACCATCGAAGCCAAGGGCTTTGTCTTCACCCAGTCCATGCTCGACAAGAGCGAGGAAATCGCCCGGCAGATCAACGACGCCAGCCTCAGTGCCACCGCCGCGGTGACCCGCACGCTCGGGCAAATGCAGGAAGGCGCGCAGGGCGTCACCGAAGCCGCCAAGCAGACGATTTCGCGCACGCTCGAGGAGTTGCACCGGGCGACCAAGACCGCGATCGAAGAGTCCAAGCAGACCGCCGCGGCGACGGTGTCCGAGATGATGGAGACGCACACCATGTTGCGCTCCGACTCCACCGCTTTGTTCGAGCGCCTGCGCGAGGCCAATATTCTGCTGCAGGAGGTGCTGAGTGGCGCGCAGGAGAACATGAACTCGATCGAACACACGATGGCGACGCGCATCTCCGAATTCGTCGCCGCGATGAACGATCTGAGCAGCAAGAGCGGCGCCACCACCGCCAAGGTCGAACAGCACCTCGGCACGTTCAATACCGTGACCGCCCGGGTGCTCAACGACCTCGGCGACCTCGCCGACCAGTTCAGCTCGCATGGCCGCACGCTGGCCGATGCCGTCGAACTGCTCGATGTGAGCAATCGGCGGACCGAGGATTCGATCTCCAGCCGGCACGCCACTATCGAAGCGCTGGTCTCGACGCTCGACGCCCGCACCGAGGATTTCGGCGAGCGCCTGGCGCGCTTCGCCGGACTGCTCGACGAATCGCTCGACACCGCGACGACCCGGGCGCGCGAGATCGCCGGAATCGTCGCCGACTCGAGCAACGAGAGCGTGCAGACGATCGAGCAACAATACGACCTGGTGCGCAAAACCTCGGAAGAGGAGCGCAAGCGCACCAGCGACGCGCTCAGCGCCGTCTACAACGAGACTTCGGTCGAAGCCCAGGCGATGTTCAATCAGTCCGCCGAACGTTTCACCGAGATCATGCAGGGCATGAAGCAGATGGCGGCGGAAATGCAGCAGGAGCTGGAAACGACGCGCGGCGAACTGCGCCGCGGCATCCTCGAATTGCCGGAAGAGACCGCCGAGAGCGCGGCGCAAATGCGGCGCGTCATCGTCGATCAGATCGAAGCCCTGGCCGAACTCAACCGCATCGTCGCCCGCCACGGCCGCTCGCTCGACGCGGCCGAACCGATGCGCCGCGAGGCGGAGCCGCTCTATGCCGCAAGCGGCGGACGCGCCCAGCCTCGGCCGATACGCGCCGATATCGCGCCGTCTCCGCCGCCACCGCCGGCGGCACCGCCAGCACCGCGCGACATCACCGGCGCCCCGGCACGCCGCGCCAATGCGCCGACCTTGAGCCCGGTCCCGGGCGGCAAGGACGAGAACAGCGCGCGCAATGGCGGCTGGCTGTCGGATCTCCTGACCCGGGCCTCGCGCGACGAAAGCCCGCCGATTGCGCCGGCCGTCGCCCGCGAACCCGCGCGGGAGGAACGTCCGCAGCAGCGCGAGAGCATCGATTCGATCGAGACGCTTTCGGTCGACATCGCGCGGATGATCGACCACGAGGCCGCCGCCGAACTGTGGGAGCGCTACAAGCGTGGCGAGCGCGGCGTTTTCAGCCGGCGCCTCTACACCGCGCAGGGCCAGAAGGCATTCGACGAAATCCGCGCCAAATATCGGTCCGATCCGGAGTTCCGGCAGACCGTGGAACACTATATCCACGAGTTCGAACGGCTCCTCGACGACGTCTCGCGTGGCGATCGCGGCCCGTCCGTCGCCCGCAACTACCTCGTCTCCGACACCGGCAAGGTCTACACCATGCTGGCCCATGCCGCGGGACGGTTCGACTAGGGACTGATCGGTGCGCCGGCGACGCGCGCGCGGCGGAGCGAATGGCCTTGCCTCCGACGCGAGCGCGGCGCTACCGTTGCCGCCATGGATAGTGCCATGGCCATGGACGCCCCGGTTGCACTGCCTACTGCCGCGGATGTCGATGAGGCCGCACGCCGATTAGCCGGCGTCGCGCTGCATACGCCGCTTCTGGTGTCGGCCGCGCTCGATAGCTTGACCGGCGGCCGCATTTTTCTCAAAGCCGAGACCTTGCAGCGCACCGGCTCGTTCAAGTTCCGCGGTGCCTACAACAAGCTCGCGGCGATCCCGCCGGAGCGGCGAAGCGGCGGCGTGGTGGCGTTTTCTTCCGGCAATCACGCCCAAGGCGTCGCGGCGGCAGCACGGCTCCTCGGCATGCCTTGCCTCATCGTCATGCCGGGCGACGCGCCGCGCGCCAAACGCGAGCGCACCGCGGCGCTCGGCGCCGAAGTCGTGCTGTACGACCGCGCGCGCGACGATCGCGAGGCGATTGCGAGCGCCATTGCCGCGCGGCGCGGTGCCGTCCTGGTTCCGCCCTACGACGACGCGCTGATCATCGCCGGACAGGGCACCGCCGGACGCGAGATCGTCGATGACCTCGCAGCGCTCGGACTTCAGCCGGAAGTGGTCGTCGTCACCGCATCCGGCGGCGGCCTTACCGCGGGCATTGCGCTCGCGATCAAGGCGCGCGTGCCGACGGCCGCGCTTTACACCGCGGAGCCGCAGGACTTCGACGATCACGCGCGATCGTTTCGCAGCGGCCGCCGCGAGGAGAATGCGGCCCTGACCGGCACGATTTGCGATGCCTTGATGGCGCGCATGCCGGGCAAGCTTACCTTTGCGATCAACCAAATGCTGGTCGACGCCGGCGTGGTCGTCAGCGACGCGGAAGTCGCCACGGCCGTCGCCTTCGCCTTCGCCGAGTTGAAGCTCGTGGTCGAACCGGGCGGCGCGGTCGCGCTCGCCGCCCTCCTCCACGGGAAGGTCGACGTCAAAAACAAAGTAGCCGTCGCCGTCCTCTCCGGCGGCAATGTCGATCCGGAGATGTTTTCGCGGTTGGTCGCGTAACGCCGCTCGCAGTTTGTTTGAGCATCTCGTTGTCGCAAAGCCGGGTCGCAAAGCCGGCTTCCACCCTCGGATCAAGTCCGAGGGCAGATCTTTTGCGGGACATGCTCCACGAATTTCACGCACCCGCGCCGGGGAGGAAGCAACGGATCTGGGTCACGCCGTCGCTGTCCTGATACGGCCACACCACTGCCGGACCGAAACGATTCGGTTCGGTCACGACCGCCTGGTCGGGCACGACGAGCCATTGGCCTTGGATGCGCACGCGATAACGTCCATCCTGCGTGTCCCAGTCGACGTTTTCGACGCTGACGCCGTCAGCGAAGGAACAACAAAGGCCCTTGGCACTGGCGAGTTGGTCGAACCAGGCTTTCAACGGCGAATCGGCGTAGCGACCGTCGTCATGCGCCGACACACGGTTCGGAACGAACAGAACCACGCACAACGCTATAGCCGTCCAAACAAGACCGGTGGGTCTGTGCATAATTGCCTCCAGATGATCGGCTTTGGCGGACCGACGCGTGGTCCCGCAGACCTGGAGAACTCAAAGCAGAGACACGTCGTTGCTGATCCGCATTGCTTCACAACTAAGCAACTTCCGTGCCGGGCTTGCGCCGCGGTGGCACGGAAACTTGCGCGATGAACGAGATGTGAATGCCCGCCGTCGGCGCCGGCGCGTGGCTAACCGAACAAGGCGATCAGCTCTTCCGCACTGAGTGCGCGCAGGGCGGCAAGCGGATCGCTCGCCACCGGACCGGCATCCGCCGACACCGGTTGGCCGGCGGCGACGCGAAGCTCGAGCGGCGGGACGTCCGGCGACGGCTCGATTGGCGCCGGCTCGGCGCCGAACGCGGACGTTACGGATGCAACGATCGGCGTCAAAACAAGCGGCCCGGCGGCGAGCGGAACCGGGACATCGAAGAGATCGGCCGGATCCTCTTCCGGCCCCGGATGGAGTTGCGTCTCCGGCAACAGCGCGTGGACTTGCCCAGCCTTGACGGTCGGTGCGACACGCTCGTTCTCCGTTTCGCGCTCGCCCTGATGAAACGCGAAATCCGGCGCTTCGATATACCAGCGCTGCGAAATTTCGGCCGGCGCCGACGCCAGCACCGGCGTTTCGATCGGCACCGCATAATTCGGCGCTGCCATGACCGGAACGGCAATCTCGCCGCCCAACCCGCCCCCGGCCGAGGTTTCGTCGCCGGCCGCCGTCGAACTCGCCAGCTCGGATGAGCCGTCGCGCGCTCCGTCGTCATCGCCGAACGCCGGGTCCGCACCGACTCCCTCGTCACGAGCGACGAATTGATCGACGGCCGCGGACTCAGCTTCAATTGCCGCAATCGCCGTGGCCGGAGCCGCCGCGTTTTCCGGCTCCTGCTTCGCGACATCGTTCGCGGTTTCGATCGGCGCCTCATCCGAAACCTGCGCGGGTTCCCGGCCAGGAAATCCGTCCGCACTATCGTCGCCGAGCGAGAGCGCAATCAATGCATCGACCCGGGTCCCAAGGTCGCGCAGCAATTCGACCATGGCTCGAGCGGGTTTTCCGTTCGCCTCTTTGCCGGCGCAAGCAATCGCGATCTCGCGGGCGGCGGCATCGAGGGCATCGCACAGCGTCGCATCGACCGCACGCTCGCGCAGGCCGAACGAAACGTCCTGGATGCGTTCCACCGCGGCGACGATGCCGGTCAGATGAGGTGAAAAGCCGGCAGCGGGCGGCGGTCCGGCCGCGCCGCCAACAGCCGCCTCTATTCGCGCGACGGCGGCGACGATGAACTCGGTATCGACGCGCCGATTACGGTTGGCGTATTCGGCCAAAAACCAGCGACCGCGCTCGGTTGCCGTGACCGCCGCATAAACGGCATCGTACTCAGCTTCATGCGACGATGCGGGCATAATGGCCGGCGCCGCCAATGGGTCCTTGGACATCTTTATACCTGGACCGATTCCACAGCATAACCAGGGAATTCACGCAATCGCATTGGTGAGAGGTCGGGCCGAGATACCCACAGGTTCAAGCGGGACGCCGGCTTCAACCCCACAGCGAAGGCTCCGGCGGGTACGCAATACTACCTAAATAGCGCAAGCCGCCCGGGCGATCCCGGGCGAGCAGCAGCGGGCCGTCAAGATCGACCACGCCGGCGCGCTGCGCCACCAGCATCGCCGGCGCCATCGCCAGTGAAGTCGACACCATGCAGCCTACCATAACGGCAAAGCCGCGCCGCGTCGCCTCCTCCTCGAGCGCCAGCGCCGCGGTCAACCCGCCGGCCTTATCCAGCTTGATATTGACGGCATCGTATTTTCCGGCGATCGCATCGAGCGAGGCGCGGCTGTGCACGCTTTCGTCGGCGCAGACCGGGATCGGCCGCGCGATAGCCGCGAGCGCTGCATCGCGGCCTTCGGGCAAAGGTTGTTCGATCAGCGTCACGCCGGCCGCGGCGCAGGCCGCGAGATTGCGTTCGAGATCGTCCTCGCTCCAGCCCTCGTTGGCGTCGACGATCAATTCCGCCCGCGGCGCCGCGCGGCGCACCGCAGCGATGCGCAGGCCGTCATCGCCGCTGCCGCCGAGCTTGACCTTGAGCAGAGGTCGCGTCGCCGCGAGCGCCGCCGCTTGCGCCATAGCGGCCGGTTCGCCGAGCGAAATCGTAAAGGCCGTCACCAGGGGCTTGGGCGCCGCAAGCCCGGCCAATTCGTAAACGCGACGGCCGGTCTCTTTGGCGGCGAGGTCCCAATAGGCGCAATCGAGGGCATTGCGCGCGGCACCGGCCGGCATCGCATCCTGTAATCCGATACGGTCGAGGCCGCGGCGCAACGCCGGAGCCAGGGCCGCAATGGCGGCGACGACACCGTCCGGCGTTTCGCCATAGCGGGCGTAGGGAACGGCTTCGCCGCGCCCGCAATGGATGCCGTTGCGAAGTTCGACCGCCACCACGACCGCTTCGGTCTTGCTGCCGCGGCTGATGGTGAAGGCACCGGCGAGCGGCCAGCGCTCGATTGCGACGGAAAGCTCCATAGCCGGAGCACTATGACCGCAGCCGGCCGCGCCGCTCAAGCCCCATCGGCAAAGACCGAAACTAGGATCAGGCCGCGATCCCGGTGCGCTCGCCGAGCGGCAGCGCGGGCTCGTCGTCATCCGGCAACGGCTGCAACATGACATTGCGCTCGGTCCAGGTGACGATCTCGAAGTGGCCGTCGTCGTGCTCGGCAAGCGCGGTGCAGCTCTCCACCCAGTCGCCGCAATTCATGTAACGGATGCCGAAGTTGTCGTGCATCACGGCATGGTGGATATGGCCGCAGATCACCCCGTCGACCTGGTGGCGATGCGCCTCGGCGGCGAGCGTCTGTTCGAAAGCGCCGATATAATTGACGGCATTCTTGACCTTGTGCTTCGCCCACTGCGACAGCGACCAATAGGAAAAGCCGAGGCGACGGCGAAGCGCGTTGAAATAGCGGTTGACGAGGATGGCGAGTTCGTAGGCGGTATCGCCCAACAGCGCGAGCCAGCGCGCGTGCTTGACCACCATGTCGAAAACGTCGCCGTGCACGACGAAATAGCGGCGGCCGTCCGCGGCCTCGTGGATCGCCGTCTCGACGACTTCGATACCGCCGAAATGGGTGCCGTAATAGTCGCGCAGGAATTCGTCGTGGTTGCCCGGCAGGTAGATGATGCGCGCACCCTTGCGCGCCTTGCGCAACAGCTTCTGCACGACGTCGTTATGGGGCTGCGGCCAATACCAGCCGGACCGCAATTGCCAGCCGTCGACGATGTCGCCGACCAGATAGATGGTATCGGCATCGTGATAGCGCAGGAAATCCAGCAACTGGTCGGCTTGACAGCCGCGCGCGCCGAGATGCACATCGGAAATAAAGAGAGTGCGAAACTTCCTTGCACCGTTTTCGGACGTCACCGAATCATTTCTCGCGTCTATGTCGTTGCCGAATCTCGGCTTAAAGACGTTCCATTGCAGGACCATGACAGCAATTATTAACGCGGCGCCTCACCGCGATTGACGAGTCACAGCGCTGTCATGGCACAGCGCTAATCGTCCGCGCGATGACAGCGCCGATTCTCGCCGCCGCGACACTTTGCTTTCTCGTCACGAGCGTCCATGTCACGAGCATCGTGATCGCGATTTGCCGCTTTCGCCGCAGCCCGCGGCACAGCGCGCTCGCCGAGCAATGCCCTCCGGTCAGTCTGGTGCGTCCGCTCTGCGGCATCGACAATTATGCCGTGGATACGCTGCGCTCGACATTCGACCTCGACTATCCGCTTTACGAGATCCTGTTCTGCGTCGCCTCAGCGAACGATCCGGTACTGCCGCTGGTGCGGCGCTTGATGGATGAGCACGCAGGCGTCTGCGCCAAGCTTTTGATCGGCGACGAGCGCATCAGCCTCAATCCCAAACTCAATAACGTTCTCAAGGGCTGGCACGCCGCCGCGCATCAGTGGATCATTATCGCCGACAGCAATGTCTTGATGACGCGCGACTACATTCAGCTCTTGTTCGCGAGCTGGCGCGAGGATACCGGTCTCGTCGCTTCGCCGCCGATCGGTTGCCGGCCTGCGGGGATCTGGGCGGAGCTGGAATGCGCGTTCCTCAACACCTACCAAGCGCGCTGGCAATATGTCGTCGACACGCTGGGCTACGGCTTCGCCCAGGGCAAGACCATGCTGTGGCGGCGCACCGATCTCGACGGCGCCGGCGGCATCGAGGCGCTGGCCAAGGAAGTCGCCGAGGACGCCGCAGCGACCAAGGTGGTGCGCGATGCCGGCCTGAAAGTGCGGCTGATCGATCGACCGCTGGCGCAACCGCTCGGCCGGCGCAGCTTGGCCGAAGTCTGGAACCGGCAATTGCGCTGGGCGCGACTGCGCCGGGCCAGTTTCCTGCCCTATTTCCTGCCGGAAATCCTCTCGGGCGGCGTCGTTCCGATGATCGGCGTCGCGATCCTGGCCCATGCCTTTGCCCTGCCGATGGCGCTCTGCGTCGCCACTTTCGGCGCGCTCTGGTACGGCTGCGAAATGGTTCTCGCCGCTGCCGCCGGCTGGCATTTGCCGGCGCTTTATCCGCTCTACGGCTTGCTGCGCGATCTGTTGCTGCCCGCCTTGTTCTTCGGCGCGCTCAAGGGCAACGACTTCGTCTGGCGCGGCAACGAAATGCAGGTCGAGCGCATGCGGCCGCGCCGGATGATGGCGCATATGCAGCCGCGCCGGGTGATGGCGCGGATGCGACCGCGCGTGCAAGAGGTCGCGGCCGGCAGCCGCAGGCGGTTCCGCTCGCTCCGCCAACGCTTATCAGAGCGGTGAATAGCGAGGCAACGCTCGCTGTGGAGGCCTAATGCTGCGGCTATGCGGTTTCCCGCGCTGCCCGATCGGCGATTGCTTCGACCGCAGCGCAGTCGTCCGTAAAATCCGCAGCGATCCAGGCCTGTTCCGCGGCGCGCATCGCTGTGCCCAAAGCCGGACCCGGAGCTAAACCGCGCCGGACGAAATCCGCAGCTTTGAGCGGAAAGCGCGGTGCGGTCCAGCGTTGCGGGAGCGTCGCCAGCGCGTGCCAGGACGCGTCCGCCGCGCCGGCCGCCGCGCGCGACCACGCCACGAGCACCAGATCGACGAAACTTCTCGGTCCAAGACGATAGAGCAGCGCATGCGCCGCCTGCTCGCCGCGCGCCGGCGATACCTGCCGCCACGGATCGAGCGCGACGAGTCGTTCGGCCTCCGCATTGGAAAGTCGGAGCCGCTGGGCGAGCCGCTCCCCGTCTTCCTTGACGAGGACGCAAAGCGCGCCGAGCCGCCGCGCCGCATCGGGCACGACGCCCGCCGCCGCCTCGACCTTCGCCACGTTCTCGTAGCTCGCAAGCAGCGGCACCCCGCCGAGCACGGCGCCGAGCAGCCCGGTTTCCGCCATCACCGCCAGCGCCGGCGTCGCGTGCGGCGCCAGCAGAAGCTTCAAGATTTCCTTGGACACCCGCTCGCGCGACAGCATTTCGAGACCGGCGCGCGCCACAATGCAGGCATGCAGGCCCGCTTTATCGGGAGCGCCCTCGCCGTACCAGGCGTGGAAACGAAAGAAGCGCAGGATGCGCAGATAATCCTCGGCGAGGCGGTTGCGCGCCTCGCCGATGAAGCGCACGCGGCGCGCGGCGATGTCGGCGATGCCGCCGACGTAATCGTGAATCGTGCCGTCCGCGGCGGCGGACAGCGCATTGATGGTAAAATCGCGCCGCTCGGCATCCGCCCGCCAATCGCGGCCGAACGCGACTTTCGCCTTGCGGCCGTAGGTTTCGACGTCCTGGCGCAGCGTCGTGACTTCGAACGGCTTGCCGTCGACGACGACGGTGACGGTGCCGTGGTCGATGCCAGTCGGAACGACCTTCCAGCCGGCCGCTTCGACGCGGCGCGCCACTTCTTCCGGCACCGCCGTCGTCGCCACATCGATCTCGTCGACCGCGAGATGCAACAGCGCATTGCGCACCGCACCGCCGACCACGCGCGCTTGTTCGCCGTCGCGATCAAGCAGCGCCAGGAGCCGCGCGACCTCGCCATGTTTCAGCCAGACCGCATCGCCGATCTGCGCGTTTTGTTCCGTCACCGCGTCGCTCCCGGCACGAACTTGCCGTCTTCTATATGCGCCGGCACATAAGTCGAGCCCGGCGGTGCGCCGGAAAACTTCGCCAGCACCACGAAACTGCCGATCACCAGAACAAGCGACACGATGACGAGCGCCGCGAGACGCCGCATCGTCCAGGCGGCGGGCTGCAGAATGCCGGCGCGCGTCGCCAACAAGAACGCGGCATAGAGCGCGAACGGCGTCAGAAACAATCCGATCTCGGTCAAGACTGGCCTGATCATCCGGCGCAGACCCGCTCGTAGAGGTTTCGTAGGATACCGGCTGTGATGCCCCAGATGTAGCGGTTCTCGAACGGGATCGCGTAATAGTCGCGCGCGAGCCCGTTCCAGTCGCGGGTCTTGCGCTGATGATTGTCCGGCGTCATCAGGAATTTGAGCGGCACTTCGAAAGTTTCAGTCACTTCGCGCGGATTGAGTTCGAGCGTGAAGTCAGGCTTGACGCGCGCCACCGTCGGCAGGATGCGGAAACCGGAAAACGTCAGATAGAGATCGAGATAGCCGATCGGCTCGATCAGTGCCGGCGCAAGGCCGGTCTCCTCCTGGGCTTCGCGCAGCGCCGCGGCCAGCGGGCTCGCGTCGTCGGGATCGATCTTGCCGCCCGGGAAGGCGACCTGCCCGGCATGGCTCGCAAGTTCGGCGGTGCGCTGCGTCAAGAGCACGGTCGGCTCGCTGCGGTCGATCACCGGCACCAGCACGGCTGCGGGCTTGGTCGCCTTGACGCCGGCGCGTTGCCAGGCCTCGGGATTGAGATCGAGATCGCCGCGCGCGCCTGCGGCGAGCGGGTCGGTCAGCGCCGGCGGCACCTTGAGCGTGAGCCGCGCCCGGGCGCGGTCGAAAAAGCTTGCCGTCGAAAACCGCTGTGCCACGCCCCGTTCGCTCACGCAAAATCCCTCACCTGATCGGCCGGCGCCATGGCGAAGAATACGCCCATCGACATGACGCCGAACATCGTCTTGCCGTCGACATCGCGCTCCTCGCCGCGTTCGACCAGATCGAAGAACAGCGTGCGCGTCACTTTCGCCCACAAATCGCGGCGAACGTGAAGATAGGGCTTCAGCCCGCCGGTGCCAGCTTCAGGCTCGAAGCGCAAGGCATGCTGCGGGCCACAGGCCACCCAATCTTCGACATTGGTGCGGAAGTTGAGCACCGGGCCGGTACTGTCCTGTTCGACCTGCAACTCGACCGCCAGGAACGGCGCGTCATCGACGCGGATACCGCACTTCTCGACCGGGGTGACCAGGAAATATTTTTCGCCCTCGCGTTTGAGCACCGAGGCGAACAGCTTGACCAGCGCCGGCCGGCCGATCGGCGTATTCAGGTAGAACCAGGTACCGTCGGCAGCGATGCGCATGTCGAGATCGCCGCAGAACGGCGGGTTCCACAGTTCCACCGGCGGCGCGCCCTTGCCGGCGCGACGGATCGCCCCCGTGATCGCCTCGATCCCCGACTGCCCTTCCTTCGCCATGGTTTACCTAGAGTTTAACAGCCGACGCAGCCTCGCGCCGCAAGCATTCGCGAGTTCGACTTAGCCCAATCTGCATCCGAGCCGCGCCGAACCCAAGTTGGTTCCCGGACAGCCGGTTTTGAAAGAGGCCGCTTCCGCTTCGGACCAATCGTGTTTCCTATGGATGAAGAATCAGCGCAAACTTCGATTCCATCGCAGCTGGCGCATATATTGCATGTTGTGCCTAATGGGCAGGCAAGTCCGCTGCCGCAGATTCGCGCATATGACGCCATTCTGATCCGAAACAAGAACACGACCTAACGCAAGGAGTTAGCCATGCCCCTCGCAGGTGGAGATGGCCTCGAAAAGATCGAAGACATGATCGTGCGAGCGGCGGAGACCACCGCGGAGCATGCGCGGGCGGCCAAGGCTGCGATCGGCACCGTCATTTTCGGCCAGGAAAAGGTGGTCGAGCAGGCCCTCATCACCATCCTGTCCGGCGGACACGCGCTCCTTCTCGGCGTGCCCGGTCTCGCCAAGACCAAGCTCGTGGACACGATGGGCACGGTGCTCGGACTCGATGCGCGGCGCATCCAGTTCACGCCCGATCTCATGCCTTCGGACATTCTCGGCACCGAAGTGCTGGAGGAAAGCCAGACCGGCAAGCGCAGTTTCCGCTTCATCTCCGGCCCGGTCTTCGCCCAGCTCCTGATGGCCGACGAAATCAACCGCGCCAGCCCGCGCACCCAATCGGCGCTGTTGCAGGCGATGCAGGAACAACACGTCACCGTCGCCGGCGTGCGCCACGATCTGCCGAAGCCGTTCCACGTGCTCGCCACGCAAAATCCGCTCGAGCAAGAAGGCACCTATCCATTGCCGGAAGCCCAGCTCGACCGTTTCCTGATGGAAATCGACGTTGGCTATCCCGACCGCGACGCCGAACGAAAAATTCTGTTCGAAACGACCGGAGCCGAAGAAACCCGGGCCAAGGCGGCGATGACAGCCGAAGATCTGAGGGCCGCGCAACGTCTCGTTCGCCGGCTGCCGGTCGGCGAATCCGTCGTCGAGGCGATCCTCGCCTTGGTCCGCTCGGCCCGACCCGGTCCGGATGGCGGCGAAGCCGCAAAACTGATCGCCTGGGGACCGAGCCCGCGCGCGAGCCAAGCGCTCATGCTCGCGGTCCGCGCCCGCGCGCTGCTCGACGGCCGCCTCGCGCCCTCGATCGACGACGTGATCGATCTCGCCGAACCGGTGCTGAAGCATCGCATGGCGCTCACTTTCACCGCCCGCGCGGAAGGCGAATCGATCGCCGCCGTCATCGGGCGGCTCAAGGCGCGGATCGGATAGGCGGATGGCGGCCGAGCGCACGCACCCCCCTCAAAACTCCTATCGCGACGGCCCCGTCGTTACCCGCGCCGCCGGTGACGGCCGCACGCTTGCGGCCGGCATGCCGCGACTGATCCTGGAAGCGCGGCGGGTGGCGGCGACTGTGATGCACGGTTTGCACGGCCGCCGCCGCGCCGGCCCGGGCGAGAATTTTTGGCAATACCGCCGCTTCGTCTTCGGCGAGCCGGCGGCACGGGTCGATTGGCGCCGCTCGGCGCGCGACGATCATCTTTATGTGCGCGAGCTGGAATGGGAGGCCGCACACACGGTCTGGATCTGGCCCGATCGCTCGCCGTCGATGCATTTCGCCTCGCCGCTGGTGCGCGACACCAAGCTCTACCGCACGCTGGTCGTGGCGCTGGCGCTCGCCGAAATATTGGTCGAAGGCGGCGAGCGTGTCGGCATTCCGGGCTTGTTGCGGCCGACCGGCAGCCGCAGCGTGATCGACCTGATGGCGCAGGCCGTCGTGCACGATCGCAGCGAACGCACGAGTCTGCCGCCGAATTTCGTGCCCTCCCCGCTCGCCGAGGTCGTGCTCCTGTCCGACCTGTGGAGCGAGATCGGCGAAGTCCGCCGCACGCTGATGCAGCTCTCCGGCAACGGCGCGCACGGCCATGTCGTGCAAATCGTCGATCCCGCCGAGGAGACGTTCCCCTATTGGGGCCGTATCGAATTCGTCGAGCCCGAGGGCGGCGGCAATATCACCGCCGGCCGCGCCGAAACCTGGCGTACCGCATACGCCGCGCGCATTGCGCGCCATCGCGCCGAGATCCGCGCCGAAACCGACCGGCTCGGCTTCAGCTTCACGATCCATCGCACCGACCGCCCGGCGAGCGAACTCTTGCTTGCGCTGCACGCCCGCATCGGGGCCGGCGCGGCGCAGGGCGCGATGCAACAATACGCCTCCGCCGCGTCCGCGGTGTCCGGAACTCCGACATGATCGCAGGCTTACCGCTCGGCTTCGCCGAACCGCTGGTCCTCGTCGGGCTTCTGACGCTGCCGGTGCTGTGGTGGCTGTTGCGATTGATCCCGCCGCGACCGCGCCGCATCGAATTTCCGCCGACCCGGCTGCTGCTCGAGATCGCGCCCCAGGAAGAGACCCCCGCGCGCACGCCGTGGTGGCTGACGCTGATGCGGCTTCTTCTCGCCGCGCTCGTCATCGTCGCCGCCGCCGGCCCGCTCTTGCATCCGTCGTTGACCGCGACCAAGACGCGGGCGCCGGTCGCGATCCTGATCGACGACGGTTGGACCGCCGCGGCAAATTGGGACGCGCGTCTGCGAACCGCCGACGACATCATCGCCCGCGCCGATGACGACCGCCGCGCGGTGGCGCTGGTGCCGCTGTCCGAGGGACCGCGCGATATTTCGTTGCAGCCTGCGGGCTCCGCCCGCGTGCGACTGCACCAGTTGAAACCCGCGCCATACTCGGTCGAACGCGGCGAAGCGCTGCCGGCACTGTCGCGCTTCCTCGCCGACCGGCAAGATGCCGAACTGGTATGGCTCTCGGACTCAACCGATCTCGGCCACGGCGGCGAATTCATGAAGGCCTTCGCGCAAGCCGTCGGCCGGCATCCGATCACCGTCGTTGCCGGCGGCATTGCCGGCGCGCGCGCGCTCACCGCGGCCGACAACGCCGCCGGCGCATTGACCGTCAAGGTTCTGCGCGCCGACCCCGGCGCGGCCGAAACCGGCAGCGTACGCGCGCTCGATCTCAAGGGCCTGCCGCTCGGCGAGGCGCCGTTCGCGTTCAAGGCAGACGATCGCGAAACCGAAGCGCGGATCGATCTGCCGGTCGAAATCCGCAACGATATCGCGCGCATCGAGATCGCCGGCGAACGTTCCGCGGGCGCTGTGCAACTGCTCGACAAGCGCTGGCGGCGGCGCACCGTCGGCATCGTTTCCGGCGCCACCGCCGATGTCGCCGAGCCGCTATTGTCGTCGAGCTACTACGTCCAGCGCGCGCTCGAACCGTTCGCCGATGTGCGGCTCACGCAAGGCGAATCGCCGGCCGATGCGGTGGCGCATTTTCTCGACCAGAATTTGCCGATGCTGATCCTGACCGATGTCGGCAATGTCGGCGACGCCCACGACCGGCTCGCGCAGTGGATCGAAGACGGCGGCGTCCTGGTGCGCTTCGCCGGGCCGCGGCTTGCCGCCTCCGACGACGATCTGGTTCCGGTCAAGCTGCGTCGCGGCGGCCGCATCCTCGGCGGCAGCCTGAGCTGGGACAAGCCGCAGCCGCTCGCGGCGTTCTCGCGGGACGGCCCGTTCAACGGCATTCCGCTGCCCAATGACGTGACCGTCACCCGCCAGGTGCTTGCCGAGCCCGACGCGGCCTTGAGCGAAAACACCTGGGCGACGCTCGCCGATGGCACGCCTTTGGTCACCGCGGCGCGGCGCGGCAAGGGCTTGATCGTGCTGTTCCACGTGACCGGCGACACGCGGTGGTCGAACTTGCCCATCTCGGGCAGCTTCGTCGACATGCTCAAGCGCATCGTCCCGCTGGCCGGCACGGCGGCCGCCGCCGATGCCGGCAAGGCGAAAACCGCGAACGCCCGCGATTTGGTGCCGCCGAGCCGCGCGCTCGACGGCTTTGGCACTTTCGTCGCGCCGCCGTCGACGGCGCGACCGGTGCCAGCGGAATTTTCCGGCAGCGCGAGCGCCGAACATCCGCCGGGCTTTTATGGGCCGCCGGAAAGCCTGCTCGCCGTCAACGCGCTTGCCCCCGCCGATCGGCTTACGCCGCTCGATTTCTCGCCGCTCGGCAATGCCAGCCGCGAGGTCTACCGCACCCGCGAGCCGCAGGATCTGCGCGGGCCTGTTTTCCTCGCCGCGCTCGCCATCCTGTTGCTCGACACGATCGTCGTGCTGTTCCTCGGCGGCGGCATCCAGCGGCTGATCCCGCGCGGTGCGCGCGCCGCAACCGCTGCGAGGATCGTCCTCGCGGCGCTCGCGCTCACGCTGACATTGCCGCAGGCGCACGCCCAGACTGCGCTGCCGGCGCCGGGCGTGCCGCAGTCCGCGCTCGAGACCAAGCTCGCTTATGTCGTCACCGGCAACGCCGAGGTCGACACCATCAGCAAGTCGGGCCTCGCCGGCCTGACCGCGTTCCTCGCGCAGCGCACCGCGCTCGAACCGGGCGATCCGATCGGCCTCGACATCGGCCGCGACGAGCTTGCCTTTTATCCGCTGATCTACTGGCCCATCGTGCCCGGCGCGCCGCGCCCGTCCGACGCGACGCTCAAGCGCATCGACACCTACATGAAAAACGGCGGCACGGTCTTGTTCGACACCCGCGACGCCGTCACCGCGCCGCCCGGCTCCGGCGGCGAAACCCGCAGCCCGGGCATGCTCGAATTGCGCCAAATCCTCGGCGCGCTCGATATACCGGAACTCGAACCGGTGCCGCGCGATCACGTCTTGACAAAAACCTTCTACCTGCTGCGCAGCTTTCCCGGGCGCTTCGATAGCGGGCAGCTTTGGGTCGAGGCCCTGCCGTCGGCCGACGACGCCGAGGAGACCACGAACCGACCCGCGCGCGGCGGCGACGGCGTGTCCTCGATCATCATCACCTCGAACGACTTCGCCGGCGCCTGGGCGACTCGATCCGACGGTCAACCGCTGTTGCCGATGGTCGAGGGCGAACCGCGCCAACGCGAACTCGCCTTCCGCGCCGGCGTCAACATCGTGATGTACACGCTGACCGGCAACTACAAGGCCGACCAGGTTCACGTCCCGGCACTGCTCGAGCGGCTGGGGCAATAGGAGTCTATGAGACTCATGAAATTCACTATTCCATCATGGCTCAAATTCACCCGGCGCAGGGATGCATCGGATTTGACCGAACGCCTCGCTCTACCGCGATTACAACCGGCGGGGCGCCCGAACAAGCGCGATCCGTGGGGCTGCATGGCCGGCACAGTCAAGATTTTTCCCGAGACGGACCTTACCGAGCCGACTGGCGAGAAATGGAAAGCAGAAGACGGCCAATTCCTATGACTGATCTTCCGCTTGATACAATGGCGTGTTGAACATGAATCTCGGCGTTGCATTCGCTCCTCTGATCGGCGCTCAGATATTGTGGGCGGCGCTCGCCGTTGCCGGCATTCTTGCCGTGCTGTTGTTGGTGTCGCGCAGCCGCGGCGCGTCGATCCGCGCGCTGGCGCTGGGGCTGATCGTGCTGGCGCTCGCCAATCCGTCGCTGACGCGGGAGGACCGCGACCCGTTGAACTCCGTCGCGGTCGTCGTCGTCGACAAGAGCCCGAGCCAGAATTTCGGCGACCGCACGCGGCAGACCGAAGCGGCGCGCGCCGCGATCGTCGAGCGCCTGAACAAGATACCCGGCCTCGAAACGCGCGTCGTCGAGGCTGGCCAGGCCGACGGCGAAACCGACGGCACGCGACTATTCACGGCACTCGGTTCGACGCTCGCCGATGTGCCGTCGGACCGCGTCGCCGGCGTCGTCATGATCACCGACGGCCGCGTCCACGACGTGCCGGCGGATGCAAGCGCGCTCGGCTTCGCGGCACCGGTTCATGCGCTGATCACCGGCGACAAGAACGAGCGCGACCGCCGCGTCGCGCTGATCGCCGCGCCGCGCTTCGGCATTGTCGGCCAGCCGCAGACCATCACCTATCGGGTCGAGGACCAGGGCGCCGCCGAACGAACCGCGCGGGTGACGGTGCGTCGCGACGGTGACGTGATCGACCGGCGCACGGTTCCGGTCGGGGTGCCGCAAGCCGTCGCCATTCCGATCCCGCATGGCGGGCCGAATATCGTCGAGATCGAAGCCTCGCCGCTCGACCACGAACTCACCGAGGTCAACAACCGCGCCGTGGTGAGCATCGACGGCGTGCGCGACAAGCTGCGCGTGCTGTTGGTTTCCGGTGAGCCCCATGCCGGCGAACGGACCTGGCGCAACCTTCTCAAATCCGACGCCTCGGTCGACCTCGTCCATTTCACGATTTTACGCCCGCCAGAGAAACAGGACGGCACGCCGATCAACGAATTGTCGCTGATCGCATTCCCCACGCGCGAGCTGTTCCAGCAGAAGATCGACGAATTCCAGCTCATCATCTTCGACCGTTACGCGCGCCAAGGCGTGCTGCCGATCATCTATTTCGACAACATCGCCCGCTACGTGCGCGACGGCGGCGCCGTGCTGGTCGCCGCCGGGCCGGATTATGCGAGCCCGACCAGCATCTGGCGCACGCCGCTCGACGCCATCCTGCCGGCCGAGCCGAGCGGCAATGTCACCGAACAGGCGTTTCGCCCGTCGTTGACCGAACTCGGCCAGCGCCATCCGGTAACCCGCGGGCTCGACGGCGCCGACAGCACGCCGCCGCACTGGAGCGAGTGGTTCCGTATCGTCGACACCAGGAACGCCAACGGCACCACCGTGATGCAAGGCCCCGACGAGAAGCCGCTCCTGGTGCTGTCGCGCGAAGGCGACGGCCGCGTGGCGCTCTTGCTTTCCGACCATATCTGGCTGTGGGCGCGCGGCTTCGAGGGCGGCGGCCCGCATCTCGATCTGCTGCGGCGGCTGTCGCACTGGCTGATGAAGGAACCCGATCTCGACGAAGAGGCGCTGCGGCTTTCCGTCAGCGGGCACGACCTCGTGGTGCGGCGGCAAACCATGGCGGATCGGGTCGCCGACGTGACGCTGACCTCGCCGTCGGGCACGACCCGCACGCTCAAGCTCGATCCCACGCAACCGGGCGTCTGGCAATCAAGCGTCGCCGCCGACGAGCTCGGCCTGTGGCGGGCGACCGACGGCAAGCTCAACGCGCTCGTGAATATCGGCCCGGCCAATCCGCGCGAATATGCCGAGGTGACGTCGACCACGGATGTGTTGGCGCCGCTTACCGACGCGACCGGCGGCGCCGCGCAACGGCTCGACGACGGCGCGGGCCTCACCGTGCCGCGCATCGTCGCGGTGCGCTCCGGCAACACCTACAAGGGCGACGACTGGATCGGCCTGAAAATGCGCGACGCCAGCGTGGTGCGCGGCATCGGCGTGCTGCCGGTCTTCGCCGGCCTGCTCGGGCTCTTGCTGCTGCTCGGCAGCCTCGCCGGCACCTGGGCGCGCGAAGGGCGCTGAGCCGGCGCGACGGTGCTGCGCTCGCGCCCGGTCTACTACCGCGGTCCCGACAGATCGCGGTCGCGTTCGGCCCGGAAGATGTTGCTGTAGAGCGTGGCGATCCATTGCCGCCCGCTCGATGTCACGTTGAGATAGCGGATTGCGGTTTGAACAGAGGGCGACACGCTGTTCCAATAGAATTGTGAATAGCGCTCGACGAGATCGGTCGGCGATGCGTAGCCGAGCTCCTTGTTCATCCCGGTCTCCTCGAACTCGAGATAAAGCGCGTTGGCTTTGCGCAAATAGTGCGGATCGCCGAGTTGACCGATCAGGTTGGCCGCCCGCAACAGCGAGCCTTCTTCCTCCATTTCCTCGCCAGCCGCCGCCGTCGTCGATGTCGGAAACCGGGTGAATTCGATGGCGCGCGCTATCCGCTCGGCATCGAGAATCTTGATGGCCCCGATGCGGTCTCGCGCAAACAGTTTTGAGCGATCGACGTGATAAGGCGCCAGCGCCGCGTCGGACGAGCCACGCGGCAGAGAAATCTTGCGGCCGCTCTCGTCGACGACATAGCCGTCGGCGCCGTCGTCTTGGAGAATGCCGCGCACATATCCGATATCGTGTGTCAGACAGGCGACGATGAGATGCGCGTAGTCTTCGGGCGGCGTCGGCATCAAGAGCGCCCGCCCCTTCATGATGTCGTGCGCGGCGAGCGTCACCAACATCGTATGTTCGACATTATGATAGAGCGCGTCGCTGTTGCCGATGCATTCGAGCGCCAGGCGAGCGGCAGACGGAACCAATTCGGTCAGACGCGCGTGCGACGATCCGAAGCGTCGCTTCATGTCGGAAGCGAGGAACGAGCCCAGCGCCTCGGCTGCCAATTCAGGAACGGTAAGCATGGATTTACCGAGCATTTGCGCAACGATGAACCAGTCGACGGACGTTGGCAAGCAAATGACCGGCTCCTCGGCGGTTGCGGCGCGGGACGCCATGCTTGATGTGCCGGGACGATCCGCCATGTGCTTTCGAAGCCTGCGGTCCCCTCCAATGAGTTCAATGACTTAGCCCGCTATTGGTCCAGTGCGCATGCACGCACGGATGGCTCCCCGCGGCGACGCGGCGTTCACTGTTTCCGGTTCGCGAGTGCCGGCGGCTGCGAAGGTTGCGAAATGTCGATGAGAATTTGCTCGGGGTTGATATGCACTCTTCCGATCACCGTGGGTACACTCGCCCGAACCGGCACCAACATGTGCGCTTGCGGAATCGCCGCAAACCAGATTTCAATATCCTTGCTTTCCACGAGATCCCGCAAAGCCGTCGTCTCCACCTGCTGACCGGCAATGGGAAATAATTGCACCGCGCACACGATGGTACTGCCGCGGTAACCATCCGGTACGGAAATATCCTCGGTTCCTTTGAAGGACACTTCCACGTCATAGCGCCGGCGGCCATCGAATATCGGCAGCCGCCGCTTGCATGCATCATTGGCACTTCCGCCGAAGCCGTTGTCGGCGCCAATGAGAACCGCGCTGAGAGGATCGATGACGCTCTGAAGGAGATTTGCAGGCACCGGAACGCGCGCCGGCGCGAGCGGGAACGGCGGCAGCGCGACGAGCTCTCTGACCACGCCCGCCTGTAACGCCATTCTTATGGTATCGTTTTCTTCGGTGCTGACGACGTCCGCACTGAACTCGCTGGCAACGGCGCGCCCCTGCGAGAGTGAACCTCGCGCGCGACCCGACCCCTCGCCGTTGATCAAGACGCTCGCCATGCCATTGATGCGGGCGGATGCGTTTATCTCGTAGCGATCGTTGGCGAGCGCAAGTCGCCATTTGGCCGAGCCGATTGTCACCCCCAAATAGGTGACGACGTATTTGATCTCGATCTTGCCGTCGGCAAGGATCGGTGTTGTCGCCCCAGCGACGAATTGGAAGAATAGACAGAAGGCTGCGATCGAGGTTACACCCCGGAGCATGTCGTGCGGCAAGACAACTGTCCTTTCTGCCGGGCCCCGAACACCAAGCCGGTCATTTTTCCGTTCTATGCCAAGCCGACCGCGCGTGTTGCCGGTGTCCTTTCAAATACCCTCGGCGATATTCCTGACGATAGGCTGACGGCTTCGCGGGATTACGGAATTAATTGCGTTACGATGCGACCAGGGAGCGCCTTCCTCGAATGGCTACCCAACCGAGCGTTTCGCCTGAAATGGACCCGCGCATTTTCGAATTCTACGCACTTGGTTCCGATTGTTCGTTGCAACTGTTCGCGCCGGACCAATCGTTGGCGCACGACGCCGCTGTCGCGAGCGAACGCGAAATAGGGCGCATCGAAGCTCGCTATTCGCGCTACCGGCCGGAGAGCGAATTGTCGCGTATCAACGAAACCGCAAGGAGCGGCGGCGGCATCGATGTCGACGCTGAAACTGCGGGCCTCATCGACTATGCTTACGCATGTTACCGCAAGAGCGATGGACTGTTCGACATCACGTCCGGCCTGCTGCGCAGAGCATGGGATTTTTCGTCCGGCAACCTTCCCCGCGGGGACGCGATTGCCGCGCTATTGCCTCGCATCGGTCTCGATAAAATCGGATGGAATAAGCCCCGCCTCACTTTCGCGACACCTGGGATGGAGCTCGACTTTGGCGGCATCGGCAAGGAATACGCGGCCGACCGCGCCGCCGGACTATGCGCGGCCATGGGACTTCGGCATGGCCTCGTCGATCTCGGCGGCGATATTCGCCTGATCGGCCCGCGACCCGGCGGCGGTTCTTGGCGAATCGGCATCCGTCACCCTGGCATCCCGGATCGGCCGATGGCAGCCGTCGATCTCGCGGCCGGCGCGCTCGCAACCAGCGGCGATTACGAGCGTTTCATCGAGGTCGAGGGACGGCGCTATTGCCATATTCTCAATCCCCATACCGGCTGGCCGGCGCGGGGACTGCGGTCGGTGAGCGTGATCGGGCCCAGCTGTCTCGTTGCCGGCAGCTTGGCGACGATCGCGATGCTCAAGGGGCGCGACGGCATCGCATGGCTTCGCTCGCTCGGCGTTGGTCATTTATTTGTCGACGAAGACGGCACCATGGGCGGAACCGAAGCCGGCACCAGCGAGCTTACGCCGTCGTGCTGAACAACGACCCCGGTTGCGCATTGCTCGGGACGGATGACGGATCGAACGCGTTCAAAGACTGAAGGCTCGATGACAAGGTCTGGCTGGGCGACGGGCCGCGAGCGCTGCTCGAGCCGGCGTCGGCGCGAAGCGACGCCATCAGGCCCGACATGCCGGCGACAAAATCCTGCTTCGAGACGCTTCCCGTGCCGTTCGGATCGAGCGCGGAAAAAATCGCGCTTGCACCCTGCTTCTGAAACGTCGGCGGCGGATTGAGCTTCTGGAACGCTTGGCTGAATTGCTGTTGCGTGATGCTGCCGGAGCCGCTGCTGTCGATCTGATTGTAAAGCGACGTCATTTTTTGCTGCGGCGGCATTCCCGCGCTGGCGCCGGACATTGCCTGGATCCCGCTCGAACCGCCGACGGCGGCAATCGACATGCTCATGTTGCTTTCACCTCGTTCAGCGGCACGGTGGCGATCCGCCATGAATCTCTACCGCTGCGATTTTTATGAGGTGCCGGTAAAACGTTTGTTAAGCACGATGTCAGCATGGCGTCAGCTTCGCGCTTTGCCGTATCTGAATTTCAGAAAGCCGGCCGCCGCGGTTTGCGACACGGTCCAGTGACTGACCAGGCGAACAAATTTCGTTGAAGTCGAGAACGCCGATTGTCGGCACAGCGGTGGCGGCGCCCGGAGCGCAGGCTCAATCCGGCCGGACCGCTCCGGACACGCCGTCGAAGGCGCCCGGCACAATTTCGGCGACCAGCAGCCGCGCCGGGTCGACCGGCCCCGGCATGATCGCGCGCCGGGCCGGCACCGGCTTGAATCCGCATTTGCCGTAATAGGGCTCGTCGCCGACCAGGATCGCGAGCCGATGGCCCTTGGCCGCGGCCTCCTTGAGCGCGCACTCGATCAAGGCCTGACCGACACCGCGCTCGCGGAACGCGGGCTCGACCGTGAGCGGGCCGAGCAGCAGCGCCTTGGTCACGCCGATGCGCACCGGCGACAGCCGCACCGAGCCGACCAAGAGCGTGCCGACCCGCGCGGTGAACGATAGGTCCGGCGCATGCATGGCTTGCTCGCGCAGCCGATACGCGGTCTTGGCGTAGCGGCCGGGACCGAATGTGCGTTCGTGCAGCCGTTCGATCGCGACGGCGTCGTCCGGCGTTTCGGGCAGGATGGTGAAGGAAATATCGTTCATCGCGTCGCCGCCTAGCATCTGGGACGGCCGAGGTCCAGGCCGGGATTGCCTTGCCGATTCGGCGCCGGCGCGCCCCCTATCGCCCGCACGATGGCATGATTACATCGAATGCTGAATTCCATTGAGGAGTCTGCCGGACATGGCATTGGGCCTGCTCGAACGCGGCGCTTGGCAACAGAACGATCCGTCGCGCAACAAGGACGGGCATTTCGTCCGCCCGCCGACGACCTACCGCAATTTTATCACCGCCGACGGCAGC
>Ga0181527_1000759_pt1 | contig 36228 bp, 29 predicted proteins | sample PEATcosm2014_Bin_30_FD_119762 | JGI IMG/M metagenome (GOLD analysis project Ga0181527, IMG submission 119762) | Peatland microbial communities from MTU Mesocosm Facility, Houghton, MI, USA - PEATcosm2014_Bin06_60_metaG | ecosystem: Environmental > Terrestrial > Soil > Wetlands > Peat | place...
CCGCTTGCGGGGGAGGGTAAGGGTGGGGGCAGAGCCGCATCCGATGATGCGGAGGTTGATGAACAGCGTTTGTCGGCGTTCCGCTTCCTTTTTTGTTTTGGTCTTCGTAGCCCGGATGGAGCGAAGGCGTAATCCGGGAGCGGCGTTCAAGCTGAGAGATCGTCCCCGGATTTCGCTCCGCTCCATCCGGGCTACATATTCGGTATCGGCGAAACGGGCGTAGCGAAGAGCGACAACGAGGCGCCACCCCTCGATTGTCTTTTCCCCCCGGCTTTCGCGCTTCACGTGACGGGGTTTTGCAAAGCTCGGGCGCCAAGGCGCGTCGCGAGAACGAGAGCGCTTGCACCTCTCCCCGCGTGCGGGGAGAGGTCGAGCGAAGCGAGGGTGAGGGGGCCTCTCCGCGATTCTGAGCGCCGCGATTTCGAACCCGGCGGAAACGCCCCCTCACCCCACCCTCTCCCCGCACGCGGGGCGAGGGAGTGCGAAGCGTCGCGAGAACGGATTTCCATTGCACCTCGCCGGTTCCGGGGAAGCATAGGCGTCCTTCCGACGCCGTTCTTGATATTGAAGAACGCCAATGCGAAGCATGGTCTATGTAAAGCGACGGTGAGGTGGCTCGCCGTGAATCCGAGCGTCGCCGTCCGCGTGCAGCGGATAGGCCCCCTCATCCCAACCTTCTCCCCGCAAGCGGGGCGAAGGAGATCGAATCCTGAGAGAAACAGCCATGAGCACGGATAACATCATCGTCGAGACGCGCGGCCGGGTCGGGCTCGTCCGGCTCAATCGGCCAACGGCGCTCAATGCACTCAACGCCGCGCTGATGCGCGAGCTGGCACAGGCCATCGACGGCTTCGAGCGCGACGCCAAGATCGGCTGCATCGTGCTGACCGGATCGGACAAGGCGTTCGCCGCCGGCGCCGATATCAAGGAAATGGCCGACAAGGCATTCACCGACGTGTTTCTCGGCGACTTCGCGGCCGACTGGCACCGCGTCGCCGCGGCGCGCAAGCCGGTCATCGCCGCGGTCGCGGGCTTCGCGCTCGGCGGCGGCTGCGAGCTTGCCTTGCAATGCGATCTCGTCATCGCCGCCGACAATGCGAGGTTCGGACAACCGGAAATCAAGCTCGGCATCATCCCCGGGATCGGCGGCACGCAACGGCTGACCCATGCGGTCGGTAAGGCGAAGGCGATGGACCTGATCCTGACCGGCCGCATGATGGACGCGGCGGAAGCCGAACGCGCAGGGCTCGTTGCCCGCCTGGTGCCGCTGGCAAACCTGCTCGAGGAAGCGTTCAAGGTCGCCGAGACGATCGCCGCGATGTCGCTGCCGTCGGTGCTGGCGGCCAAGGAAGCGGTCAATCGCGCCTTCGAGACCACGCTCGCCGAAGGCGTCATCTTCGAACGTCGGGTCTTCCATTCGCTGTTCGCGACCGCCGATCAGAAAGAGGGCATGGCCGCCTTCGTGGCGAAGCGGCCGGCCGAGTTCAAGCACAAGTAATTATTTTCGCACGCAGATCAGCCGCACGACGGATTGCTCGATCGCGGTGTTGCCGGTGGCGAGCGGGATGCCCTGGGCGGCGAGAAAGCTTCGCACCGCCGTAGCCGGCACCAATACGGCGAGCGGCGCGGCAGGACCCGCTCCGGCGACGTCCGGCGATTTGAGCGCCACCATGCCGGCAAACCGGCCCTGGGCGTCGAACGCCGGCGCGCCGGAAAAGCCGAGCTGCGGCGGCGGCGTCAGGCCCTGTGCGGTGAGTTGCGCCGCGGTCCGGGTCACCGCGCCGGCGCCGGCTTGCGCCAGCGGATCGGCGATGCCGAACAGCGTCAGCTCGGTTCCGCCGCGAGCGTCGCCGCCAAGCGGCGCCGGCACCAGATTGCGCGCGCCGTAAAGCCGCAACAGCACGAGCCCGTTCGCCTTGTCCGTGGCGATGCGGTCGGCATGGCCGAAGCCCGGCACGGTGAGCGACTGGCATTCGTCGGCGACCTCGCCGATCGCGATCAGATCGCCGCGGCTGTCGACGGCGACGGCGCTCGAGTATTCGACGCCGCGCTTGCGACCGGGCGGCGGTGCGGCATTCGGATCGGGAAAGCCCGCGAACGTATCGGACATCGCGATCGCGATCGGCGCCATCGTGCCCTCGGTGGCCTGATCGTAGAGAATGGTCACGCCGCGCACTTCGCTGCCGCTCGACTGCGCCCGGACCACGAACTTCTTCAGGCGCTCTTCGCCGACAATGACGAAGGAATCCGGATTGAGCGCGCTGAAGCCGACGTGCCGTTGCGCCGTCCGCTTTTCCTGTTCGAACAAGGCCGGCAACGATGCTTCGCGCAGCCTGAAGGTTTCGATCTGGACTTGCCCGTGCGCCGAAGACCAGCGGTTGCCGGTGCGCGCCGCGCTCGCATGCGGCACGAGCTTCTCCGGCAGGCCGACGCGGGCGCCGGTGGCGCTGTCGTCGATCAAGCGCCAGCCGACCGCCGCTTGCGGCGCCTTCGCGGCTTGGGCGAGCGAGGCGCGCTCGGCGTCGCTGAGGAGGCCTGTTTCCTTGCCGCCGTTGCGCTTCTGAAACGCCTTGATGGCGTCGACGGTATGGCCGTCGAATTCCTCCGCCGCCATGCCGTCGAAATGGCCCAGCCACACCAGATCGGCCTGGACGGCGAGTCGCACCGGGTCGGGAGTTGCCGCGTAGGCTGCCGGCAACGACGCGGCATGGCCGCCTTTTGCATGAGCGGACTTCGCATGGGCTGGACTATGCGCGGTCTTTGTCGCGGCCGGTTGGGTGCTCGATTGCTGCGCCAATGCCGGCGCGCCCGCCACCAGCAAGCCTAAAGCAATGGTTGCAATCCTCGCGTTCATTCGGGCACCCGATGCTACCGCTCAAGCGTAGCCGAACGTCGGGTGGAGTCCAATTGCCTTGCATTGCCGGCATGGGTCGCCCGGCGCGCCGTTGCGACCTATAGTGCCGGCATGCTGAGTGCCGAGGAAATCGAGCGCTATGCGCGCCATATCGTGCTGCGCGAGGTCGGCGGACCGGGCCAGGCGGCGCTGAAGCGCTCCCGCGTCCTGGTGATCGGCGCCGGCGGGCTCGGCGCGCCGGCATTGATGTATCTCGCCGCCGCCGGCGTCGGCACGCTCGGGGTCGTCGACGACGACGTGGTGGCGCTGTCGAATCTGCAGCGGCAGGTGATCCACGCCACGCCCGACATCGGGATGCCGAAGGTCGACAGCGCGGCAGCCGTGATCCGCAGGCTCAACCCCCACGTCGCCGTGGCGCAGCATAATGTCCGGCTGAAGTCGAAAAACGCGCTCGAACTGATCGGCGGCTACGACATCGTCGCCGACGGTTCGGATAATTTCGCCACGCGCTATCTCGTGGCCGACGCCTGCTATTTCGCCAACAAGCCGCTCGTCACCGCGGCGCTCGGCACTTTCGACGCCACGCTGACGACGATCCGCGCCCACGAACGCAGCGCCGACGGCAAGCCGAACCCGACCTATCGCTGCCTGTTTCCGGAAGCCCCGCCGCCCGGCACCGTCCCGGCTTGCGCCGAGGCCGGCGTGCTCGGCGCGCTGGCCGGCGTCATCGGCTCGATGATGGCGCTCGAAGCGATCCGGGAGATCGTCGGCTTCGGCGAAAACCTGGTCGGCCGGCTGGTCATGATCGACGCCCGCGCGATGCGCTTCGAAACCCTGCGCTACGCCTGGGACCCGGCAAATCCGCTGTCGGGCGAGCATCCAACGATCCGGGATTTGTCGGTGCACACGTGAACAGCCGCAGACGGGTCATTTGCTCCAGGTCGCCAGGATGGTCGAGCCCTTGAGCACCGACCATTTGTTGTCGCCGGCATTGACCACCGTGAAGCAATTGCCGACGGCGCCTTTCCACATGGTGCAGAAGCCGTCTTTCGACAGTTTCCAGGTGCCTTCGCCCTTGGCGCCGCCGCTGCCGCCCGACGGTTCGCGTTTCATCTTGCCGTCGGCGGTGAACGTCATCTTGTATTTGACGTTGGAGGTCGTCGCCGCCGTGAACGGCTGACCGGTGAAAAACGTGGTCTGGATTTCCTCGGGCGAAAGTCTTGCCGCCGGCGCCGCGCCGACCGGCGCGGCGAAAAACCCAGCCAAGGCGATTGCCGCAGCAACGCTCGCAATACGAGCACGCATCGCGATCCCCAAATTCATGATTCGCTCCCCAATGATAAGTCAGCGCGCTTGCCCATGATACACGCCGTTCGGCCGCATGTCGGTGGCCGCAGCGACCCGGTTCGTCATGTTGAAGAAGGCGGCCACCGCGGCGATATCCCAGATGTCGCGCTCGCTGAAACCGTGGCGGCGCAACACCGCGCGGTCGGCTTCCTCGACCAGCCACGGTTCGGCGGTCAGCTTGACCGCGAAGTCGAGCATCGCACGCTCGCGTTTCGACAGCCGCGCCGCGCGATAACTCATCGCCATCAATTCGCCGAGCGGCGGGTCGCCGGACAATTGCCGCACCGCGGCACCGTGGGCGACCAGACAATAATAGCAGCGGTTATGCGACGAGACCGCGACGGCGATCATCTCGCGTTCGAGCTTGCTCAGGCCCGAGGGCGCCAGCATCAGATCATTATATATGGCGACGAAGGCCTGTAGCTTCGGCATGTCGAAGGCATAGGCCTTGAGCACATTCGGCACGAAGCCGAGTTTTTCTTCGCATTTGGCGAAATAGGCCGCCATTTCGGGCGACAGCGGCGCGGGCTCGAGCTTGAGTGCGATGATCGCGGTGTCGTCGCCGGCCGCCGCGCCGGCTCTCGGCTTGTTCGCGGGTGGTGCGGACTTGCTTTTGGGTTTGGCCATGATGGTCTCGCTTGCTTTGCCAATGCCGCGGCAATAGCGGCAGGCGCAAGATTACCGCAGCGGTTCCGCTGAAGCACCGGGTGAAACGCGGCGGTAGCCTATGTCCGTACTGAGCGAGTAGTATCGCGCAGAATCGGAGGGGAAGATGAACGTTCAGGACATTCCCCGGCGCGGCGATGGCTATGCGGGCGCGGCGCTCATCGACGCCGCCACGGCGCTGTTGACCGAGCGAAGACCCGAAATCCCCGACGGTTTCGTCGCCAAGCTGTTCGGCCTCGCGGTGCCGGAGGACCTTGAGCGCTACTCCGCCGAAGCGCTTGCCGGCATCGCGGAGCACTCGTGGTCGTTTCTTAGCGAACGTCAGCTTGGGCTGCCCAAACTGCGGTTCGAGCCGGTCGCCGCGCTGCGTGGCGCGGCGGTGCTCGAGATCCTCAACGACGATATGCCGTTCCTGGTCGATTCGATCGTCGCCGAACTGAACCAGCGCGGTCTCGATATCCGGCTATTGGTGCATCCGATTTTCGTCGTCGAACGCGATCTTGCCGGCAAGCTCGTCAATTTCAAGGGCGCGCGCACCGTCGGCGGCCACCGCGAAAGCTTCATCTACCTTCATGTCGAAGGCCTGGAGGATACCGCGGGGCGGGCGGAAATCGTCCGCGTCCTCGAAAGCATCCTCGCCGAGGTCCGTGTCGCGGTGCAGGATTGGCAGCCGATGCTGGCGCGGGCGGGCGGCATCGTGGCCGAGTTGCGCAGCAATCCGCCGCCGCTGCCGGTCGACGAGATCGCCGAGGCGATCCAATTCCTCGAATGGTTGGCGGACGACAATTTCACGCTGCTCGGCGCCCGCGATTATTCGTTCGGCGACGCCGAGGACGCGCTCGAACCGGCATTCGAAACCGGCCTCGGGCTATTGCGCTCGCGCGAAATCCGGCTGCTTCGCCGCGGCAATGCGCTCGTCACCATCACGCCGGAGATGGTCGAATTCCTCAAGGAGCCGCGGCTCCTGATCGTCACCAAGGCCGCGGTGCGCTCGCGCGTGCATCGGCGGGTTCATCTCGATTACATCGGCGTCAAGCGCTTCGACCGCGACGGCAAGCTGATCGGCGAGCGCCGTTTCTGCGGTCTGTTCACCTCGACCGCCTATACGCGCCCTGCGCGCGCCATTCCCTATCTGCGCCGCAAGCTCGACGGCATCGTCCGCCGCGCTGGCTTCGAGCCGTCGGGTCACTCCGGCAAGGCGCTGGTCAATGTGCTCGAGACCTATCCGCGCGACGACCTGTTTCAGATCGACGAGGATACGCTCTATCAATTCGCGCTGGCTATTATGCAGCTCGACGAGCGGCCGCGGGTGTGCGTTCTGCCGCGGCGCGACCGCTTCGACCGCTTCGTCTCCGTCCTCGTCTACGTTCCGCGCGACCGCTATGACGGCCAGATCCGAGCGGCGATCGGCAGCCATCTGATGACGGCATTCAACGGGCGCTTGAGCGGCTTTTACCCGTTTTTCACCGAAGGGCCGCTGGTGCGCGTCCATTTCATCATCGGACGCAACGAGGGCGCGGCGCCGAACCCGGATCGCGCCGCGCTCGACCGCGCGGTCGAGGCGATCGTGCGCAACTGGACCGACGGTTTGCGCGACGCGCTCGCCGGCGGTCCGGACCCGGCGCGCGGGCGCGCTTTGTTTGCGCGCTATCGCGATGCTTTCCCGATCGACTACCGCGAAGTGTATCGGCCGGCGATGGGGCGCAACGACATCGCCGTGATCGAGGGACTGGCGCCGGATCGCCCGCTCGGCGTCGAACTCTACCGTGACAGCGGCGCGCCGCCGCAAGGCGCCGGACTGAAAGTCTTCAGCCACAGCCGTCCGATCCCGCTCTCCGAACGCGTGCCGGTGCTGGAGAATATGGGCTTCCGCGTCGTCGACGAGCGCACCTATCACATCCGGCCGAAAGACGCAGCCGACGTCTGGTTCCACGACATGACGCTCGAAAGCGGGCTCGGTCAGGACTTCGACCTCGCCGCGCTCAAGGAACGGCTGCAGTCCTGCTTCCTCGTCGTGATGGGCAAGAAGGCCGAGAGCGACGGCTACAACGCGCTCGTGCTCGCCGTCGGCCTGGGCTGGCGCGACGTAGCCCTGATCCGCACGATTTCCCGCTTCCTGCGCCAGATCCGCGTGCCGTATTCGCAGGACTATATGTGGACCACGCTGCGTAAATATCCGGCCATCGCAGCGCAGATCGTCGACCTGTTCCACACCCGTTTCGATCCGCACCTGCATGGGGCTCCGGACCAGCGCGCCGGGCGCGAGGCCGCCGCCGTTGCTGCGATCGAAACGGCGCTGCAGGCGGTCGAAAGCCTGGACGAGGACCGCATCTTGCGTCGCTTCGTCAATGCCGTCACCGCGGCGATCCGCACCAATTTCTATCAGCTCGGCAGCCACGGCAACGTCAAAGAGCTGATCGCGATCAAGTTCGCGAGCCGCAAGGTCGACGTCATGCCGCTGCCACGGCCGCTGTACGAAATCTTCGTCTATTCGCCCCGCGTCGAAGGCGTGCATCTGCGCTTCGGCAAAGTGGCGCGCGGCGGCATCCGCTGGTCCGACCGCCCGCAGGACTTCCGCACCGAAATCCTCGGTCTGGTCAAGGCGCAGAACGTCAAGAACGCCGTGATCGTCCCGGTCGGCGCCAAAGGCGGCTTCGTGCCCAAATATCTGCCCAGCGGCGCGCCGCGCGAGGCGATCCAGGCCGAAGGCGTCGCCACCTATAAAATGTTCATCGCGACGCTGCTCGACATCACCGACAATATCGGCACCGGCAATATCGGGAGCGCGACTTCGGGCGTGATCGCGCCGACCGAGGTGGTGCGGCATGAAGGCGACGATCCTTATCTGGTGGTGGCGGCCGACAAGGGCACGGCGACATTTTCCGATATTGCCAACGAACTCGCGATCGCGCACGACTACTGGCTCGGCGATGCCTTCGCCTCGGGCGGTTCCGCGGGATACGACCACAAGAAGATCGGCATTACCGCGCGCGGCGCCTGGGAATCGGTCAAGCGGCACTTCCGCGAGATGGGCGTCGATATCGCATCGACGCCGTTCACGACCGTCGGCGTCGGCGACATGTCCGGCGACGTGTTCGGCAACGGACTATTGCGCGAGACGACGACCAAGCTCGTCGCCGCATTCGATCACCGCGATATTTTCATCGATCCCGATCCCGATCCGGAGCGCAGCTTCGCCGAGCGCAAGCGCCTGTTCGAGCTGCCGCGCTCGAGCTGGCAGGACTTCGACAAGACGCTGATCTCGAAGGGCGGCGGCGTCTATTCGCGAGGCGCCAAGGACGTCCAGCTTTCGCCGCAGGCGCAAAAACTGTTCGGTGTCGGCGAACACGTCACGCCGCCGGAACTGATCCGCGCCGTCCTCAAAGCGCCGGTCGATCTCCTCTTCTTCGGCGGCATCGGAACTTACATTCGCGCCGCCGACGAAACCGACGAAGCGGCCGGCGATCGCGCCAACGACTCTGTTCGCGTCGCCGCCAACGATCTGCGCTGCAAGGTCATCGGCGAAGGCGCCAATCTCGGCATGACCCAACGCGGCCGCATCGAAGCGGCGTTCCGCGGCATCAGGCTCAATACCGACGCGATCGACAATTCCGCCGGCGTGAACACCTCCGACATGGAGGTCAATCTCAAGATCGCGCTCTCCATCCCGTTGCGTGACGGGCGGCTGGTGATGGATGGGCGCAACGCGCTGTTGGCGCAGATGACCGACGAGGTCGCAAGCCTGGTGCTGCGCAACAATTATTTGCAGACGCTGGCGTTGTCGCTGGCCGAGCGGCGCGGCATGGAGGATTTCGGCTTCCTGCAGCGTCTCATTCAGACGCTGGAAGCGCGCGGCCTGCTCGACCGTGCGGTCGAATATCTCGCCGACGACATGCAGCTCGCCGAGCGCCGGCGCCGCTCGCAAGCGTTCACGCGGCCGGAACTTTCGGTGCTGCTCGCTTATGCCAAGCTGACGCTTTACGACGACTTGCTCGAAACCGCGGTGCCGGACGAACCCTATCTGGCGCGCGAACTCACCCGGTATTTCCCCAAAGCGGTTGCCGAGCGCTTTCCCGATGCGCTCGAGCAGCATCGCCTGCGCCGCGAAATCATCGCCACCCAGCTCGCCAATTCGATGATCAATCGGGGCGGACCGTCGCTCATCGTCCGCATCGCCGATCAGACCGGCGCGCTGCCGGCCGCGATCGCCGCGGCCTTCGCTGCGGTGCGCGGCAGCTACGACATGACGGGGCTGAACAGCGCGATCGACCGCCTCGACAACAAAATCCCCGGCAAGCTCCAGCTTGAACTCTATACCGAGGTCCAGGACCTTCTCCTCGACCGTATCGTCTGGTTCCTGCGCAATGTCGACTTGTCCAAAGGTCTCGCCGAGATCGTCGCGCATTACCGCGATGGTATCGCCGCGGTGACGGCGGCGCTCGACGACGCGCTGTCGCAGGACGGCCGCGCGGCGCGCGCGGCGCGACGTCGGGAACTCGAGGCAGCGGGCGTACCCGAAGCCTTGGCCGGCCGTATTGCCGACCTGCCGGCGCTCGGCGCGGCGCCCGACATCGTGCTGGTCGCCGACCGGACCGGTAAGCCGGTCGGCGAGGTCGCCGCCACCTATTTCGCCGTCGGCGCGTTCTTTCGTCTCGATCGCATCGCCGCGGCGGCCGGCAGCATTTCGATCGTCGATTATTTCGACCGGCTGGCGCTCGATCGGGCGCGGGATTCGATCGGCGATGCCGAGCGGCGGCTCGCCGCCGCCATGGTCGGCAATGGCGCGGTCGGCGCTGCGGCGGTGGAGAGCTGGGTCGCGACCCGTAAGACCGAGGTCGAACGCATCCGCGTGGCGATCCACGAGATCGCCAATTCCGGTCTCACGCTATCGAAACTGTCGGTTGCCGCGAGCTTGCTCGGCGATCTGGTGAAGACCTGAAACGGTAGACCGCCGCGCAAAAAAAGAACCCCAAGCAGATACGCCGCTTGGGGTCCTCAAGTTGTTGCCTCAACTCAGGCTTATCTGGCCGGGCGGCGGGGTGTCGGGGGGATGGGGAACCGCCCGGTCGGCCTTCATGGAGCACAGATAGGACCCCGGTGGCTCGATGCAATGCAGATCACGCTTTAGTGTTATCGGTTACGACAAAAACTGCGCTGTTCGCAGGCCACTATGCAGAGCAACAAAGCAGGCAGTTGTTTTCCGCATGGCAGGCGGGCCGAGTGTCGCGCCGCTGTCGCAAATAGGCGCGCTTCAGATGCTGGTGCCCGGCAGGCCGTAGCGGTGCAGATCGGCGCCATGGACGTCGAGCCAAACCTTGGCCCGTTCGTGCCCCGGGCACAGCCGTTGGACGACGCGCCAAAATTTCGTCGAGTGGTTCATCTCGACGAGATGGGCCACTTCGTGCGCCGCGAGATATTCGAGCACCTCGGCCGGCGCCAGGATGAGTCGCCAGGAAAACGACAGCACGCCGGTCGTCGAACACGATCCCCAGCGGCTCGATTGATCGCGCACCACGACCCGACGAACGGCAAGGCCGAGTTCGCCCGCGAATTTGAGGCTGACGGCTTCCAGATCGCGCCTGGCTTCGCGGCGCAAGAAATCGCCGATGCGCCGCTCGAGATGCGGCGCGTGGCCGGTCACGCACAACAGCCGCTCGCCGGCGGCGTCGATCTCGGTCCACACCGTGCCGCGCGCGGCGCTGCGGTGGGCGATGCGATGCGGCTCGCCGCGCAGCGGCAGCACGACGCCTGGAGCAAACGGCGCGGCCTCCGGCAATCGGCCGAGCCGCGCGGCGATCCAACCGCCGTGCTGGTGCGCGAAGGCGCTCGCTTGCTTGACCGAGCCGCGCAGCGGAATCGTGAGGATGACTTCGCGGGTCGCGGCCTGGATGCGCAGGGTGTAGCGGCGCGCCTGGCGATGGCGGCGAAGCCTCACCGAATAGACCGAGCTGTCGAATACGATCTCGATCGTTTGCGGCTCGCTCGTTCGACGGTAAAGCAGCGCATGCTGCGCCATGGCGGACCACCCCGAATCCAACCCTCGGCAATATTGCCACATCGGGGATGCTATTGGCGAGATTTGACCGATTTGTGCTCGACGCAGGCGGCGAGAGGTGGCGGCGTCACACGGTGCGCAGAGCGACGACGCCGTTGCCGGCGCGGCGCACGCCGAACCCGCGGTGCGCGGCGCGGTTCGTCTGACCCATCGACAGCACGAAATCGGAAATGCGCGGCACGATTTCCGATTCGAAGCGCGAGCCGTTGAACACGCCATAATGTCCGACGCCCGGTTGCAGATAATGCGCCTGGCGGTCGGACGGAATGTTGAGGCACAGCCGGTGCGCCGCCTCGGTCTGGCCGATGCCGGAAATATCGTCGTACTCGCCCTCCACGGTCAGCAAGGCGACGCGCTTGATCCGGCTCGGATCGACCAGCCGGCCGCGATGCCGCATCTGCCCCTTCGGCAGCGCATGCCGGACGAAGACCGTCTCGACGGTCTGCAAATAGAATTCCGCGGCGAGGTCCATCACGGCGAGGTATTCGTCGTAGAACTCCTTGTGCTTCTGCGCCGAATCGCCGTCGCCGCGCACCAGGTTGAGGAACAATTGTTTGTGCGCCTCGATATGGCGCTCGAGATTCATGCTGACGAAGCCGTTGAGCTGGAGAAAGCCGGGATAGACGTCGCGCATGAAGCCGGGATTCGGAAACGGCACCTTGGTGATGACGTGGGTGCGAAACCAGTCGATGCCGCGGCGTTCGGCGAGTACGTTGACTACTGTCGGGTTGACCCGCGTATCGATCGGTCCGCCCATCAACACCATCGATGTCGGCACATAGGGATCGTCGTCGGCTTCCATCAGAGCCACGGCCGCGAGGACGGGCACCGAGGGCTGGCACACCGCGACCACATGGGTGTCGCCGCCCAGCGCGTGCAGTATCGAGATCACATAGTCGATGTAATCGTCGAGATCGAACGCGCCTTCCGACAGCGGCACCATGCGCGCGTCCACCCAGTCGGTGATGTAGACGTCGTGGTTGGGCAGAAACGCTTCGACAGTGCCGCGCAGCAACGAGGCGTAATGGCCCGACATCGGCGCGACGATGAGCAGCCGCGGCTGCGGGCGCTTCGGCGGATGCTCGAAGGTGCGTTCGAAACGAACGACCCTGCAGAACGGCCGTTCCCAGACCGTGTCGGTATGCACCGGGACCCGCACGCCTCCGACCAGCGTCGAGTCGATGCGCCATTCCGGCCGGCCGTAGCGGCGCGTCGAGCGTTCGAACACCTCGCAAGCCGCGGCGACCGACTTGCCGAAGGTGGTGAAGGACAGCGGATTGACCGGGTTCTTGAACAGCAAGCGCGTCGCGTCGGCCCAGGCCCGCGAAGGATTGAGCGCCGCGTGACTCATTTCATACATCCAGTACAGCGGCGTCGACAGCAAAATGCCATTGTCGGTCGACACGGCGGGAGCGCCGCCAAACTCGCCAATGGCCATTGATGAACCTTGTCCTGCTTGCCGCAGTGCAGCATTGTGACGATGGGATGTCATGTCGTCAATATAGACCCGATTTTTCAATATTCGTTACATATGACGAATAGCGCTGCTGCCATTCGCAACGGACATGGCGTCTATTCGGGCCGGATTGGGAATTTTCGCATCGTTGCACGAAATCTCCTGAGCGGCGAGCGTAGCCCATAAAGGGCCGCAGGTTATCAGGAATATGCCCTATTCGCCGGTCTGCATCAGCGAGCCGTGGCGGCGCGCGCTCTGCAACAGCGCGAAAAAGGATATGACGCCGGCGGCGAACAGCACGGCGTTCAGCGCCAGCGCATCGAGCATCAGGTCGCCGCGAAACACGTGCTGCATGACGAGCGCGCGCAGGCCTTCGAACACGTAAGTGGGCGGCAACGCCCACGCCACCGGTTGCAGCCAAACCGGCAGCGTTGTTACCGGGTAGTAAACGCAGGTCAGCGGCATGAACAGGAACATGATCGACCAGGCCAGATTCTCGGCGCCCATGCCGTTGCGCAGGATCAGCCCGGACACGAAAATGCCGATCGCCCAGCTGGTCAGCATCAGGTTGCAGAAGAACGCGACCAGCGCGAACCCCAAGCTGTAGAGATTGAAGCCGAAAAAGGCGATGGCGAGAAACGTGACCGGGACGGCGCCGATCGCCAGCCGTACCAAGCTCATGACCATCAGAGCCGCGAGGAACTCGAACGGGCGCAGCGGGCTCATCATCAGATTGCCGATGTTGCGCGACCACATTTCCTCGAGAAAGGAGATCGAAAACCCGAGCTCGCCGCGGAACAAAATGTCCCATAACAGCACCGCGCCGATGAACGTGCCGCCCGCCCGCGCGAAAAACCCGGCATTGTTGGCAATGTAATATTGCAGGAAACCCCAGGTCACCATCTGCACGGTCGGCCAATAGACGAGGTCGAGAAGCCGCGGCCACGACGAGCGCAGCAGGTACCAGTAGCGCAGCATCATCGCGCCGATGCGCTCGGCGGACGCCGCCACTGGCGAGCGCGCGTTGCCGGCGCGGCCGGTCATTGCGCCGCCTCCCTTGGCGCCGCCTCGCTTTCGATGCCGCTGCCGCGGGCGACATCGAGAAAGACCTCTTCCAGCGTGCGCCGGCCGTAGCGCGCCAAAAGCTTCGCCGGCGTATCGTCGTCTTCGATGCGGCCGCGCTTCATGATGATGACGCGTTGGCACAGCCGTTCGACTTCGGCCATGTTGTGCGAGGCGAGCAGCACCGTGGCGTCGCGCTCGCGGCAATAGCGCTCGAGATGTCCGCGCACCCAATCCGCGGTATCGGGATCGAGGGAAGCGGTCGGTTCGTCGAGCAGCAGCACGTCAGGCTTGTTGATCAGTGCCTTGGCGAGCGAGACCCGCGTCTTCTGCCCAGCCGAGAGACGGCCGGTCGGCCGGTCGAGCAGATCGGCGAGATCGAGATCAGCGGCCAGTTCTCCGATGCGGCGAGGCAGATCGGCCACGCCGTAGAGCTTGCCGAATACCGTCAGGTTCTGCCGGATGGTGAGCCGCATCGGCACTTCGATGTAGGGGCTTTCGAAATTCATGCGGTGCAGGACGCGATAGCGCTGTTTCGGCATTTCGGCGCCGAGTACGCTGACGCGGCCGGCTGTCGGCATGACCAGGCCCATGATGGTGGCGATGGTCGTCGTCTTGCCGGCGCCGTTGCCGCCGAGCAGGCCGGTGATCGAGCCCGGCGCCAGCGTGAACGAAATCCCGTTGACCGCCGGAACGGTCTTGTAGAGCTTGACGAGGCGGTCGACGACGATGGGCGGCGCGGCGGGCATCGCGCAGATGTGGCGCGCTTGGCCGCCGGAGGCAAGGGGACAGGCTTGCCGCGCGCCTGCGCTCTGGCACCGGACCGTCGAACCTGGCACAACACGCGAAAAAGGGCAGGACAAAAGGGGAGGTCACATGACTGCCATCACGCTTGCGCAAGCCGAACGCATTATCGACGCCGCCATCGAGCGCGGCGCGGCGCTGGACTGCCGGCCCTTGAGCGTCATCGTCGTCGAGCCCGGATGCAAGGTAAAAGCCTTCAAGAAAGAAGACGGCGCGTCGATGAGCCGCTTCGAAATGGCTTTCGGCAAAGCCTATGCCGCCTTGTCGCTCGGGCGCAGCTCCAAGCTCGTGCGCGAGCGGGCGGTGGAGCGGCCGATCTTCATGCGCTACGTCATCGCGGCAAGCGACGAGCAGATTTTTCCAGAAGGCGGCGGCATGTTGATTCGCGACGACAGCGGCGATGTCATCGGCGCGGTCGGCGTCACCGGCGACACCGAGGATCGCGACGAGGAGCTCGCGATCCACGGCATCCACGCGGCCGGACTGAAAACCGACGAAGATTGCCGCGGCATGGGTAGGAAAATCGGATTGTTGCCGAAAAAGTAGCGAGCAGCGAGGGCTCATGAAAATCGGACTTTTCGATCATGTCGAACATGGCGAACGCCCACTCGCCACGCTGTTCGACGAGCGGCTGCGCCTTGCCGAAGCCGCCGACACCGCCGGCATCTATGGCCTGCACGTCGCCGAGCATCATCAGACGCCGCTCAACATGGTGCCCGCGCCGGGCGTCTATCTTGCCGCCGTGGCGCGCGCGACCAAACGCATGCGGCTCGGGCCGCTGGTCTATCTGTTGCCGCTTTATTCGCCGCTGCGGCTGGTCGAGGAAATCTGCATGCTCGATCATCTCAGCTACGGCCGGCTCGACGTCGGCGTCGGCCGCGGCGTCTCGCCCTACGAGCTGAAATACCACAAAGTCGAGCACGAGGATTCGCGCGATATTTTCATCGACGCATTCGAGTGCATCAGCGCGGGCCTGGTCACCGACACGCTGACCTACAAAGGCGAGCACTACACCTACGAGAACGTGCCGATCGCACTGCGCCCGCTGCAACAGCCGCATCCGCCGTTCTGGTACGGCTCGTCGAACGAAATCGGCTCGACCTGGGCGGGCGAGCATGGCCTGCATTTCGTGACGCTCGGACCGATCGCGGTCGCCAAGGCTAATATCGCCGCTTACAAAGCGGCGCTCGACAAGCGCGGCGCAGCGGCGCAGCCGAAAGCCGAGTTTTCCGGCGGCGCCGCGATCGGCGTACAGCGGCACATTTTCATAGCCGACACCGACGCCGAGGCGCAGCGCTTCGGCAAGCCGGCGATGGAGGCCCATCTCGCACATTTGAATTGGCTGCGGGTAAAGCACGGCGTCACCGGCTTGACCACGCGCTTGAACGTGCCGCGCGGCGCGAGTTTCGAAGCCTGCGTCGCCGACGGCACCGTCATTGCCGGCTCGCCGCAGACCGTGCGTGTGGAAATCGAGCGGCAGGTCAAAGAACTCGGCGCAAATTACCTTTTGAGCTATCTGTTCCTCGGTACGATGTCGCTCGCCGACGCGCTACGCTCGCTGCAGCTGTTCCGCGCCGAGGTCATGCCGCATCTGGCGGGGCTGTGATTTCCCCGTCATTCCGGGGCCGAGCACAGCGACCCGGAATGACGAAAGGAAATCACTTCCCCGCATCATCCGCCGGGCGCTGATTATCGGCCCGCAGCGCGTCCGGATGCGGCATGGCGATGACGTTATAGCCGGAATCGACGAAGTGGATTTCGCCGGTGACGCCGGTCGAAAGATCGGAGAGCAGATAAAGCGCGGCGCCGCCCAGTTCGTCGAGCGTCACGCCGCGGTGCAGCGGCGAGTGGCGCTGCTGGAACGCGAACATCGCCCTGGCGTCGCCGATGCCGGCGCCGGCCAGCGTCCGGATCGGGCCTGACGAGATGGCGTTGACGCGGATTGCGCTCGAGCCGAAATCCACCGCCAGATAGCGCACCGAGGCCTCGAGCGCGGCCTTGGCGACGCCCATGGCGTTGTAATTCGGCATCGCCCGCGAACCGCCGTTATAGGTGAGCGTGAGCATCGCGCCGCCGTTCGGCATCATGGCGGCCGCCCGCTTCGCCGCTTCGGTGAAGGCGAAGCACGAGATCAGCATGGTGCGCGAAAAGTTTTCACGCGTCGTATCGGCGTAGCGGCCGGTCAGCTGGGACTTGTCGGAAAACGCGATGGCGTGGACCAGGAAGTCGAGCGTTCCCCAGACGCGCCGGAGTTCGGCAAACACCGCATCGACCGATGCCGTATCTTCCACGTCGCACGGCAGCACCAGATCGCTGCCGACCGATGCCGCCAGCGGCTTGACGCGTTTGCCGAGCGCTTCGCCCTGATAGGTGAAAGCGAGCTTGGCGCCGTGCGCGGCGAGCGTCCGGGCAATCCCCCAGGCGATCGAGTGATCGTTGGCGACCCCCATGATCAGGCCGCGCTTGCCCTGCATCAGCCCCGACACGTCAGGCATCCGGATGCTTGAACACGAGGCAGGCATTGGTGCCGCCGAAGCCGAAGGAGTTCGACAGCACGCAGCCGAGCGTCAGGTTATCGCGCCGCTCGCGCACGATCGGCATGTCGGCGAAGGCCGGATCGAGATTGGCGATATTGGCGCTCTCGCAGATGAAGCCGTTGTTCATCATCAACAGCGAGTAGATCGCCTCATGAACGCCGGTGGCGCCTTGCGAGTGTCCGGTGAGCGATTTGGTCGCGGAAATCGGCGGGCATTTGTCGCCTGAGCCGAACACTTGGCGGATCGCTTCGATCTCCTTGAGATCGCCGATCGGGGTCGAGGTGGCGTGCGGATTGATGTAGTCGACCGGCGGCTTCACCGGCGCGAGCGCCATTTTCATGCAGCGCACGGCGCCTTCGCCCGATGGGGCCACCATGTCGACGCCGTCCGAACTCGCCCCGTAGCCGGCGATCTCGCCGTAGATCTTGGCGCCGCGTGCCTTGGCGCGCTCGAACTCTTCGAGCACCAGCACGCCGGCGCCGCCACTGATGACGAAGCCGTCGCGGTCGGCGTCGTAAGCGCGCGAGGCCTTGGCCGGGGTGTCGTTGAACTTCGAGGACAGCGCCCCCATGGCGTCGAACAGGACGGTCAAGGTCCAGTCGAGCTCCTCGCAGCCGCCCGCGAACACCGTATCCTGCTTGCCGTATTGGATCAGTTCATAGGCATTGCCGATGCAATGGTTCGAAGTCGCGCAGGCCGACGAGATCGAATAGCTCACGCCCTTGATCTTGAACCAGGTCGCCAGCGTCGCCGACGCGCTCGACGACATCGCCTTCGGCACGGCGAAGGGGCCGACGCGCTTCGGGCCCTTGCTGCGCGTGATGTCGGCGGCCTCGACGATGGTCCGCGTCGACGGCCCGCCGGAGCCCATGACGATGCCGGTCCGCTCATTGGAAATGTCGGTTTCCTCGAGGCCGGCGTCGCGGATCGCCTGCTCCATGGCGACATGGTTCCAGGCCGCGCCGCCGCCCAAAAAGCGCAGGGCGCGGCGGTCGACCGCCTCGGCGGCGTCGAGCGTCGGCGCGCCGTGCACGTGGCAACGGAAACCGAGCTCGGCATATTTGTCGGCGTGCACGACGCCGGATTTCGCCTCGCGCAGCGACGCCAGTACTTCCTGCGTATTGTTGCCGATCGACGAGACGATGCCCATCCCGGTGACGACCACACGTTTCATGTGTTTGCCTCGTCCGCCTCAATCCGCCGCAGGCAGAGATCAATTAGCGCCGGTCGGTTGCGGCTCCACGTCGCGGAACAGGCCGACCTTGAGATCGAGCGCGCGGTAGATCACCGAGCCGTCCGCCGAGAGCCAGCCGTCGGCAATGCCGAGCACCAGCTTCGAGCGCATCACCCGCTTGATGTCGATGCCGTAGACGATGTTCTTCATCGACGGCAGCACCTGTCCCGAAAATTTCAGCTCGCCCATGCCGAGCGCGCGGCCCTTGCCGGGCGAGCCGAGCCAGCCGAGAAAGAACCCGAGCAACTGCCACAGCGCATCGATACCGAGGCAGCCCGGCATCACCGGATCGCCTTTGAAGTGGCACGGAAAGAACCACATGTCCGGCTTGAGATCGAGCACCGCGCGAACCAGGCCCTTGCCGTATTCGCCGCCCACTTCCGCGATTTCGGAAATGCGGTCGAACATCAGCATCGGCGGCAACGGCAATTGCGGCCCGTCCGGGAACATCTCGCCGCGCCCGCAGGCCAAGAGGTCCTCGTAGTCGAAGTTGGAACGGCGTTCCTGCATGTGCAATCAAGCTCCGCCGCTTCCGGCTGACCGTGCAATACCTAACATACTGGGAGAATGCGGCAAAGCCGCGAACCCCAGTGCTGTCCCCTGCGCGGTGGGAAACTCGGCCCGCGCGCAGGGTCGCGGGGGAGTTGCAGCGGACGCAAGGTGGCGTATAGTGATTTCACTTGCAACAATATTTGCCGGCCCGGATGGGCCGTTCGAGGCTGCCATGCCAGAATCGCGTTCCGTCGCTCCCGCACGGCCCATGCTTTCCGCCTGTCCGATCGTAGCGGGACCCAAGGCGTCGACGATGCCGATGCCGTTCCAAGGCGCGCGGGCGGACCTGACCGGGTGTCCCTGGCATGACGTCAAGGCGAAGCTGCGCGATGTGGGTTTGCGCCCGACGCGGCAGCGCATGGCGCTGGGCTGGCTGTTGTTCGCCAAGGGCGACAGGCATGTGACGGCGGAAATGGTCTATGAGGAGGCGACCCAGGCCAAGGTGCCGGTGTCGCTGGCCACCGTCTACAATACGCTCCACCAGTTCACCGAAGTCGGCCTGCTCCGGCAGGTCGCGGTGGACGGCTCGAAGGCGTATTTCGATACCAATAATTCCGAGCATCACCACTTTTTCATCGAAGATCGCAACGATCTGATGGACATCCCGTCGAGCGAAGTGGTGGTCGGCAGGACGCCGGTCGCGCCCGAAGGCTACGAGGTCGCCCGCATCGACGTCGTCGTACGGCTGCGGCGCAAGCGCGGCTAGAAGCCGCCTGATCCGTCATCGCCACGAGCGAGGCGACCCATCGATAGAGCGTCGTGGCGGTTGAATTGGCGCCACTCGTCGCGCTTCATTCCGCGGGCGTGCAGTCCGATCGCGTGTCGAGCATGTAGCAGAGCCACACGTCCTTGCCGCGCTGCACCACGAGATAAGACCCGATCGTCGCTTTGACTTCGAAACCTTGGGCGGCGAGCGACGGCAAGGTGATCTTCGGCTTTTGCGGCGGGTGCGGTTGCTGCGTTTGCGCCGAAGCGCTCAGGCCACCAGCCGCCAACGCAATAGCGCAAAGCCCGAAACCGCTCGGCCGTGCCGCCAAACGCCATCGCATCGCGCTACTCGATCTTCTCGTCGGGATAGACGCCCCACAGCTCGTTCTGCTCGATCCAGCCGTCGAAGCCGTCCCCGCTAAGCTGGCACCAGGTTCCGCTGCAGTGTTTGACCGTTCCGAGCACGCCGACCTGCAGTTGCGCCGTCACCGCGCTCTTGGCATCGGGCTTGGCATAGAGCGGCGCCAGATCGGTTTTGGATTTCAGTTGCACGGCTGCCATGCGCTTTCCGGAAAGCAACGAATGGTAAATCCATCCTTCCGAGCCGTCGGAATCGCGGATACGGCGCCAGTTGTCGAATTCCGCGGTGATCTCGACCGGCCAGCCAGCGCGCGTGTAGATCCAGGAGACGTCGTGGTCTCTGTCGGGACCGCCGCGCACCGTCACGCGATCCGCCTTCAGACTGACGAAACGCGGCACCGGCAGCCCGCTCGCGGTGGCGTCGCCGCCGGCCCGTGCCGTGCCGAAAGCGCCGCTCAGCGTCAGCGAGGCGGCAAGCGCGGTCCGGATCATGAAGATCATCGCACCACCGGGGCGCAATGTCATCGCGGCTTGCTTACTCAACTGCCCAATCCCGTTATCGATCCGCAAATACGCCGGGAGCCGCGGCGCGCTTTGTCGGGAGCGCGGCCATCTGGTAGAGAGAATTATTAAACCGTCTCCCGGGGCGGCAGTGTCGGCGAGCGGGGTTAAAGAGACCTGAACGGTCCGGGCTTGGCTATTCGGCTGGTAAACGGCCGTCATTTGCCCATTGCCAACGGCCCGGTTGCAGGTTGAATTGGTGCGGTTCCCATCGGCCCCGGGTCAGGGGCTATTGCGTAAGAGGCGGCGAATGGCGACGGGCAAAAAGCCCCTGGTCGTGGTCACCCGCAGGCTGCCGGACAGCGTCGAAATGCGCATGCGCGAGCTATTCGACGCCCGGCTGAATGCCGACGATACGCCGTTGAGCCACGCGGAACTGGTCGAGGTCGTCAAGACCGCCGATGTCCTCGTGCCGACGGTGACCGACCACATCGACAAAACGGTGCTCAGCCAATCCGGCGAAAGATTGCGGCTGATCGCGAATTTCGGCAACGGCGTCGACAATATCGACGTCGCCACAGCCGTGCAGCGCGGCATCACCGTCACCAATACGCCGGGCGTCCTCACCGAGGACACCGCCGACATGACCATGGCGCTGATCCTCGCGGTGCCGCGCCGGCTTGCCGAAGGCGCGCAGGTCTTGATCACCGACCGCGAATGGACTGGCTGGAGCCCGACCTGGATGCTCGGTCATCGCATCTGGGGCAAGCGGCTCGGCATCGTCGGCATGGGCCATATCGGCCAGGCGGTGGCGCGACGGGCGCAGGCTTTCGGCTTGAAAATCCACTACCACGACCGCCGCCGCGTCGCGACCGAGATCGAGGAAGCGCTGCATGCGACCTATTGGGAGAGCCTCGACCAGATGCTCGCCCGCATGGACATCATTACGATCCACTGTCCGCATACGCCGGCGACCTACCATCTCTTGTCGGCGCGCCGGCTCAAGCTGATCCGCCCCGAAGCCTATGTCGTCAACACCGCGCGTGGCGAGGTGATCGACGAGAATGCACTGGCGCGCCAGATCGAGGCGGAGGAAATCGCCGGCGCCGGACTCGACGTGTTCGAGCACGAGCCCGCGGTGAGCCCCAAGCTCGTCAAGCTGGCGCGCGCCGGCAAGGTGGTGCTGTTGCCGCATCTCGCCTCGGCCACGGTCGAAGGCCGCATCGACATGGGCGAGAAGGTGATCGTCAACATCAAGACCTTCCTCGACGGCCATCGCCCGCCGGACCGCGTCCTGCCGTCGATGTTGTAAGTGCAGAGTTCTAGCCAAGCGAAGGCGATCGAGCGCCGTCTGCTGTTGCGTCGGCTGACGGCCATCGCGCTCGTCTACCTGGTCGCGCCGGCGCTGGCTGCGCGCGCCGAGGATCGCGGCGCCGATGCCGGGATCGGCCGCGGGCAAGGCGTAATCGCCCATAACGGCATGGTGGTCGCGCAGGAGGCGCGGGCGACGCAGGTCGGCGTCGACATTCTGCAAAAAGGCGGCAATGCGGTGGACGCCGCGGTCGCGACCGGCTTCGCGCTTGCGGTGAGCTATCCGCGCGCCGGCAATATCGGCGGCGGCGGCTTCATGATGATCCACCGCGCCGGTGGCGGCGACACCGCGATCGATTATCGCGAAACCGCGCCGCGCGCGATCGATGCCAAGAGCTTTCTCGACGCGAACGGCAATGCCGATCCGCAGAAGTCGCGCGATTCCGCGCTTGCCGTCGGCGTGCCGGGAACTGTCGCCGGCCTGGCGCTTGCCGAGCGAAAATATGGTTCCGGCCGCTTCACCCTCGCCGACCTGATCGCGCCCGCGATCGCGATGGCGCGCGACGGCATCGTCTTTGGCGACGACCGGGCGGAATCGCGCCCCAATGAACACGCGCGGCTTGCCCGCTGGCCGTCGACGGCAAGGATTTTCCTCAAGCCCGACGGCGGCGCGCTGGCAGCGGGCGACCGCCTGGTGCAGAGTGACCTTGCCGAAACGCTCGAGGCGATCGCCCGTCACGGGCCGCGCGCCTTCTACGACGGTCCGATCGCAACGAAAATCGCCGCCGCCGTGCAGGCCGCCGGCGGCGTCATGACCGTGAACGATCTGAAAAACTATCGCACCATCGAGCGCAAGCCGGTGCGCGGCTGCTATCGCGGTTACGATATCGTATCGATGCCGCCGCCGTCGTCCGGCGGCGTCGAGCTGGTCGAAATGCTCAATATCCTCGAGGGCTACGATCTCGCCCATGACGATGCGGCCCAGACGCTGTTCCTGATGATCGAGGCGATGAAGCGCGCCTATGCCGATCGCGCGCTGTTTCTCGGCGATCCGGCCGAGGTGCAAAATCCGGTCGCGCGGTTGACCTCGAAGCGCTACGCCGCGGCTTGGCGCGCCACCATCGACGCCGCGCATGCGACGCCGGCGAGCGCCGTCCGCGCCGGCGGCGCCGGCCAGCACGAAGGCCGCAACACCACGCATTTCTCGGTGGTCGACCGTTTCGGCAACGCGGTCGCCAACACCTATACGCTCAATTTCAGCTACGGCCTCGGGCTGGTGGCGGAAGGCACCGGCATTCTGCTCAACAACGAACTCGACGACTTCGCCGCCAAGCCGGAGGCGCCGAACGCCTACGGACTGATCGGCCACGAGGCCAATGCGCCGGGTCCCGGCAAACGGCCGCTGTCCTCGATGACGCCGACCATCGTGCTCAAACACGGCAAGCCGTTTCTGGTCACCGGCTCGCCCGGCGGCAGCCGCATCATCACCACGGTGCTGCAAGTCGTCGTCAACGTCATCGACCGCGGCATGGATATCGCAAGCGCGGTCGCGGCGCCGCGCGTGCACAATCAATGGCTGCCCGATCAGGTTTTCGTCGAGCCGGGCTTGCCCGACGACGTCATCGCAGCGCTCGTGGCGCGCGGCGACAAGATCGTACCGCAACAGCCGTTCACCTCCGCCAATTCGATCGCGATCACGCCCACAGGCATCGTCGGCGCCGCCGACCCGCGCACCCCGGGCGCGCTGGCGGTGGGGTATTGACTGCGGCATGTCCCGCAAGAGTCCTGTCCTCTGGCTTGATCCGGGGGTGGAGGCCGGTTTTGCGAAAAGGACATGGCGGGGCGTTTCAATCGCGATCGGTTCTGACCAGCCAGGCGTAACCCGCGCCGAGCGCCATCAGTAACGACGTTCCGAGGAACACCGCGCGCATGCCGATGTGGCCGCCGACGAAGCCACCCAGCACCGGCCCGGCAACTTGGCCGACGAATTGCGCGGAGACCGAGTAGCCGAGGACGCGGCCGACGATCTCGTCGGGCACGTTATGGCGGATGATGCTGGTGATGCAGGGCATCAAGCCGCCGAGCGCCAGGCCGAGCAAAAATCGCAGCGCCACGAGTTGCCAACCCGCCGTGATCAAGGCTTGCGGGACGAGGAGGAGAGCGGAAGCCGTAAGCGCCCCGATGACGACGCTCCAATGTCCGATAGTGTCGGCGAGCCTGCCGAGCCGCGAGGCCGACAGCACGCTGCCGAGCGCCGAAGCCGACATCGCGAGCCCGGCAACGAGCGTTACGCGGGATGGATCGACGCCGAGTTCCCCGACATAGATCGTGATGATCGGCTCGACCGACATATTGGCGAACATCAAGAGGAGACCCATCGCCAGCCTGGCGATCACCGGCCGCTTGTCCGGGATCTGCCGCCAGCCGACCTCCGCCGCCGCTTTTTTCGTCAGCGCGGTCGGCGTTTCCTCTCTGATCAGGGCCGTGGTGGCGATGAAGGCCAGGAAGATGACGCCGCCGGCGAGCCAGAAGGTGCGGCGAATGCCGATCAAGGGCGGCAGCACGCCGCCGATCAGCGGGCCGACCAGATTGCCCGCCATGATGCCCGAGGCCAGCATGCCGAGCGCCCATCCCGACCGCGACTTCGGCGTCTGGGTCGCCACCAGGATGGTGGAGCCGGACGAATAGCCGCCGGCAAAACCGGCGAACAGCCGCAAGCCCACCAGTTCCCACACATTGTGCGCCATGCCGATCAGCGACATGGCGACCGCCATTCCGAGGCTGGCGCGGACCAGCATCAGCTTGCGGCCGTAACGGTCGGCAAGCCGGCCCCAGAACGGCGCCACCAGCGCGGCGGCAAAGAAGGTCGCGCCATAGGCGATGCCCGACCATTGCGCGATCGCGGCGCGATCCGAGACGCCGAGCTGTTCGACATAGAGCGGCAGGAACGGCAGCAGCAAGGTCATCGCGACGATGGTCGTGAACGAGCCGAGGAAGCAGACGGCGAGATTGCGCCGCCAATATTTTTCGTTCGCTTCCATGCCGCGTGTCTGCCTCTGGATCGGGTTCGCAGTATCGACACCCGGCGCCGAGCACACGTGTCGCGCCGTGCCATGCGGTATAGCGATACGTCCGCGCGGACACCACGCACGGCTGCGTCTTATCTGACCGGCTTGCTGCGGACAGCTCCACAGCGGATGACCGCGCAAACACCATCGTTCTCGCGACGCCTGCGCGCCCGAGTTTTGCCAAGCCAGTGCCAAGCCAGTTCCAAAACACCTCCGGATCGGGATCGCGTCACGCCGAAAACCGCGGGTGGGAGCGGCCTTGGGCTCGATCATCTCCGGCAAGAACAAAAGAAATAAAACGGGAAGCGGAACGCCGACAGACGCAATGTTTCATGGTCCGCGCCATACCGGCGCGGCAGCGCGCGAAACGTCGCGCGCCCGCCTGTCGGCGTCCCACCGCGGCACTTACGGCAGCGACCGAACGCCACCGCTCAGCTCCAGCTCACGCGCTTCCTGGGACGGAACTAGGTAGGGATGGGTGTTACCCGCCCCCGGCCGTCCATCAGTGCAGCGGGTTGCCCCGCAGACCGGTCGTAGTGCCGGCCGGGCGTTTTGTCCCGGAGCCGCCCGGGAGCGGCGGTGACGAGCCGCCGCCCGCGGGAACCGTTCGCGCTCCCGCCGGCCGGGGTCGCCGGCCGGCGTCCCGTAAGGGGACCGCGATGGACGGCAATGTAACGTCTTTGGAGACATGCGTCAAGATCACGTCTCCGTTACCGTGACGCTCGCAGCCGGGGTTGAGCGGCAGCCAAACGGGGGACGATGGTGCAAATTCGAATGCCGCCCCTGGATTCGCTCCCGCGAACCCAGGCTACTAACCGCGCAGCGGCGTCAGATCGATTGGCCCGTCGAACAAGGTCCTGCACAGTTTCAGCGCCGCCGCGGCGCGCTCCGCGCTCCAGCCGCCGTGCCGGGCGTTGAGGAAGAACTTGTCGTCGATATCGGCGCGGCTGAGCGGCTCTTGCGCGCCGCCGCGCATATAGGGCTGGCGTTCCTCGATCACCGTGCCGTCGCGCAGCGTTGCGCGGATGTGGCCGGTGAAATTCTTCGGATAGGGATTTTGCGGGTCGATCTCGTAACGGACTTTTGCGGCGAGCGCGACCACCGCCGGGTCGTGCACGGCGGTATCGGAAAAGTCGCTTAAACCCACATTGCCGCGCACGAAACCCGCGGCGATGCAATAAGGCGAGGAGAATTTGCCGGCATAGCCGTTGTTGGGATGCTGCTTCGCCGCGAGCGGCTCCCACAGCCGGTGCACGGTGCCTTCGCCGACGTCGCAGACCATCTCGACCACGTCGTCGGCTTTGATGCCGCGCACCGCGAGCCGCCGCGCGCAGTCGATATACGGGTGCGTCATGGTCCCGCACGGATAGGGCTTGAAGGCGAGCGTCTCGGTGACCCAGCGCGTGCCGAAATCGCCGATCAGCGCCTCGTAATCGCCCTTGGTGGTGTGCGCGAAGCCGTGGAAGAAACCATGCACGCCTTCAAACACCGTGCGCGGCCCGGAAAAGCCGGCACGGCCGAGCAGCGCCGCGCGCATGCCCGATTGCGCCGCCCAGCCGGCATGCAGCCGCTTGGTCCAGGCGCCCTCGGCCAGGTATTCGATGATCCCGCCGGCCATCGAGCCGACGGTGCCGAGCCCATCGATCATCTGGCGGGCGTTGAGTTTCAGCGCCGCGCCGACGCCGGCGGCGGCGCCCATGGCGCCGAACACCGCGGTCGGATGGAAGCCTGCCTTGTGGGTGAGCGTCGGCGCGACCAGGCTCAACCGGCACATCGTCTCGACGCCGACGGCGATGCCGAGCAGCGCCGCAGGGCCGTCGAGATTTTGCCGCTCGCAGACGGCGAGCACGGCCGGCACGATGACCGCGCCGGTATGGATCGGGCCGCCTTCGAAGGTGTCGTCGAAATCCTCGCCGTGGATCGCCGTGCCGTTGACTAGAGCCGCGCAAGCGGCGCTATGCGTGCGGCTGTGACCAATCGCGGTGCACGGCCCGTCGTCGTCGCAACCGGCAAGGGTGCTCTTGACGTAGTCTTCATTGCGCGCGGTGACGGCGAGCCCGACCACGTCGATCAACAACTCCTCGCATTTTTGCCGCACGGCCACGGGCAGATGCGACGCATCGAGCGCGCAAATCTTCTGCGCCAGATGCTCGGCAATGGCGGTTTTGGGGAGGTCGTCGGGGGTCATGGATGACTTATTGGCGGCGTTTCCAGGACACGGCACAACACGAAGTGTTGCGCCGCTGATCCGGGATCGTCCCAAACTCTTACGTCTATAACGATCCCGGGTCTGCGGTGCACCACTACGCTACGCTCCGTGCTGCACCGCGCCCGGGAAACAGCCGAGGATTTCTCAATACTTCGCCGAGATCGGCAGTTCCTCGGCCGGGAACAGCGAGATCAGGCGGCAGCCTTTGTCGGTGACCACGACCTCTTCCTCGATGCGCGCGGCCGAATAGCCGTCGGTCGCCGGGCAATAGGTTTCGATCGCGAACACCATGCCTTCGACGATCTCGGTCGGGTGCTCCATCGACACCACGCGCGAGATGATCGGCCGCTCGTGCAGGTTCAGGCCGAGGCCGTGGGCGAATTGCAAGCCGAAGGCCGACATCTCGTCCGGGAAGCCGAATTCCGGCGCTTTCGGAAACACCTCGCAGATATGCGCGGTCGAGGCGCCGGGCTTGATGCGGTCGATGGCGTTATCGAGCCAGTCGCGCGCCTTCTTGTAGGCGTCGTGCTGCGCCGGCGTGGCGCGGCAGACATTGAAGGTGCGGTAGTAGCAGGTGCGATAGCCCATGAAGCTTTGCAGAATGTCGAAGAACGCCTGGTCGCCGGGGCGGATCATGCGGTCGGTGAAATTATGCGGATGCGGGCTGCAGCGCTCGCCGGAGATCGCGTTCACCGCTTCGACGTCGTCGGAGCCGTGGGTGTAGAGGAACTTGTTGACCTCGGCGACGATGTCGTTTTCGCGAATGCCCGGACGCAGCATCTGGTCGACCACGTCGTAGGCGCCGTCGACCATGGCCGCGGCGCGATTGAGCAGCGCGATTTCGTCTGAGGATTTCACCTCGCGCGCGCTCAGCATCACCTGCTGGCAGTCCTTGATGGTGAGACCGGCCTTTTGCAGTTCGAACATCATCGGCGGCTCGATGATGTCGACGCCGATCGGCATCTTGGCGACGCCGGCGTCGCGCAGGATCGCGGCGATTTCCTCGGCATGACGCTTCATCAGGCCGAAGGCGGGATCGACCGTGCCGCGCAGACCGACGAGACCCGCCTTGCAGTTCTCCGGCTTGAGCCACGGCGAATAGAGCTTGTGGTGGACCGCCGCCGAGCCGAAGTCCCACAGGATGGGATCGCCGCCGCGCACCAGGAGCGCGAAGCGTGAAAGCTTGTCGCGCGCCCATTCGCCGATCTTGGTCGAGGTGACGTAGCGGATATTGTTGTCATCGAACAGCAAGACCGCGCCAAGGTCGGAGGCCTCGAGCGCTGCTTGCGCGCGGGCGAGCCGGTAGCGGTGCAGGCGCCGGTAATCGACGCGCTCCTCGAAATCCACCCCCATGGTGCCGAGCACCGGCAGATGACGGCCCCAATTGTAGCGCGGATTGATATCTTCGGCACGGATCTTGGTCAGATCGCGGGTCATGTCGTCCATGATGAGCTCCTTGGTATTTCCGTCATCCCGAGGTGCGAGCGATGCGAGCCTCGAAGGCGATCGGCACTGTGATTATGGTTCGTATTGTAGACTAATCTGCGGGTCTGTTCATACGGGTAGATGGACAGCCGTCCTGAGGACCGCTCGCGGCCCTCAAGACGACCGAGCGGCGCGTCACGGCAGCGGGATATTCCCGGTGTCTTTGGGTATCTTATAACCCTTCTGCACCGCCGGACGCCCGGCGATGGCGATATACCATCGCTTGACGTTCGGATACTTGTGGAGATCGACGGTCTGCCATTCGTAACGTGACACCCACGGCCACAGCGCGATGTCGGCGATCGAATAATCGTCGGCCACGTATTCGCGGTCGGCAAGCCGCTTGTCGAGCACGCCGTAGAGCCGGTGCGCCTCCTTGAGGTAGCGCTCCTCGGCATAGGGCGCCTTACCCGGATTGTATTTCACGAAGTGATGTACCTGGCCGAGCATCGGCCCGGCGCCGCCCATCTGCCACATCAGCCATTCGATGGTGCGATAGCGGCCCTCGCCCGATTTCGGCATCAGCAAGCCGGTCTTGTCGGCGAGGTAGATCAGGATCGCGCCCGATTCCATCAGGCTCATGCCGTTGTCGCGATCGACGATCGCCGGGATGCGGTTGTTCGGGCTGATTTTGAGGAATTCCGGCTTGAACTGCTCGTCCTTGCCGATGTCGACCGAATGCACGGTATAGGGCAGCCCGAATTCCTCGAGCGCGATGGAAATCTTGCGGCCGTTCGGCGTCGTCCAGGTGTAGAGATCGATCACGGCATGGGTCCTGTTCTTAGCTGAATTAGCAACTCTCCGCTCATTCCCGTGTAAGCGGGAATCCTGCCGCTGGGTCCCCGCTTTCGCGGGACGAGCGGACCCGGCATGCGCTTACGCCGCCGTCCTTTTACCCCAGAGCCGGGCGGATGCGATATCGGCGCCTTCGCGGATCGATTTCAGCTTGAGCCAGACCACCGGCTCGATGACCCATTCGCGCCGGGTGAAGGTGCCGAAACCGCAGTCGGTCGAGGCGATCACCCGCTCGCGGTCGCCGACGGCCGCCACCGCTTCCTCGATCCGCCGCGCCACCACTTCCGGATGCTCGACGAAATTCGACGTGGTTTCGACGACGCCGGGAATGAGGATCATGTCTTTAGGCAACGGCGCGCGCTTGAGCGCCGCATATTCGTGGGCGTGGCGCGGATTGGAGAATTCGATCGACAGCGCGCCGACCTTGGCCTGGTACAGCGCCGGCAGGATTTTTTCCAGCGCGATGTCGTGGATATGCGGGCCCTCCCAATTGCCGTAGCAAATATGCAGCCGCACCCGCTCGCGCGGAATGCCCTCGATGCCCTTGTTGATCATCGCCACGTGCAGTTCGCAGGTCTTGACGAATTCGGCGTCCGACTGATCGCGGTAGAACATGGTGCGGTCCATGGCGAGATCCGGCGCGTCGATCTGCAGGACGAGGCCGGCTTGGTGGATCGCCTGATATTCGTTCCGCATTTCGCGCGCGATCGCCGCGAGATAGGCTTCCTGCGACGGGTAGAAGGCATTGAGCATGGTCGAGGCGATGATGCCGGGCGACGGCGCGGTCATGAACATTTCCGCAAACGCCTTGGTTTCGCCGGCGACGCGCTTGACGCGCGCGAGTTCGGCTTCGATCGCCGCGGTGTCGCGGTAATGCAATTCGGCCTGCGCTTCCGGCGCGTTCTGTTGCTTGCTGACATGCGGGAAGCGATGCGTGAGGTAGCGCACCAGATCGGGAAATTCCTCGAATTCGCGGCCGCGCCGGCGTTTGGATTCGCCGGCAAAGCCGGACATGCGCTGCGGAATATAGGTCTGGAAGCCGACGCGCTGCTGCTCGCCGTCATTGCCGATGTCGATGCCGGCTTCCTTCTGCTTGGCGACGACGTGGTGCACCGCCTTTTCCATCTCGGCGTCGAAATCCGCCTGGTCGTAGGGCTCGCCGGTTTCGCGCTGCACCAGAAGGTCGCTCAAGATTTCGCTGCGCGGCAGACTGCCGACATGGGTGGTGAGAATGCGGTCGCGGCTCGAAATCATGGCTTGCTCCGGGGGCGTGGCGGCAGCTTTGTTGGCGAGGGCTTGGCGGAAGGCTTCTCATAGCGCAATTTTACCGCAAAGACAGCGTCGTTTACGGATGCCATTGCGGCCGAATTTGCGCGGCGTCATAATGGTTTGCGGTGGGCGAGGGTGGGCAGGATGATACCGCCCGATTGGGCCTTGCTCCCCCGGGGAGGACGTTCCGATGACCACAGCTCCGCTGAGTTCGGCGCCGCGGGCAACCGAGATACCGCGCGACTACAATTTCGCGGCCGACATCCTCAAGCGCAATCTCGACGCCGGCCGCGGCGGCAAGACAGCCTTCATCGATGACGGCGGCCGCTACACTTATGGCGAACTCGCCGCGCGGGTCGATCGCTTCGGCAATGTGTTGAAGAGCCTCGGCGTCCGCCGCGAAGAGCGCATCCTGATCTGCCTCACCGACACCATCGATTGGCCCACCGCGTTTCTCGGCGCGATCAAGGCGGGCGTCGTCGCGGTGCCGGTCAATACGCTGATGACCGAAGACGATTATTGCTACATGCTGGAAGATTCCCGCGCCCGGCTGCTGGTCGTTTCCGAGGAGCTTTTGCCGAGATTCGAGAAGGCGATCGCCGCCTCGCCGGATATCGCCAATGTGATCGTCTCGGGCGCGAATGCGCACGGCCGCTTGCGGTTTTCGGATCTGCTCGCCGCCGCCGAGAACGACACACAGAACGACACACTGACCGCGCCGACGACGCGCGACGACATGTGTTTTTGGCTCTACACTTCGGGCTCGACCGGCAAGCCGAAAGGCGCCGTGCATACCCATGCCAGTCTCCGGCTGACCGACGAGCTTTATGCCGGCCCGATCCTTGGCATCACTTCGGACGATGTCTGCTATTCTGTGGCGAAACTGTTCTTCGCCTATGGTCTCGGCAACGGGTTGACCTTCCCGATGTCCGCCGGCGCGACGACCGTGCTTTTGCCGCAGCGGCCGACGCCGGAACTGGTCGGCGAACTCGTGAAAAAGCACCAGGTCACCGTGTTCTACGGCGTGCCGACGTTCTACGCCGCCTTTCTCGCCAGCCCGGCACTGCCGAAACGCGGCGAAGTGGGATTGCGGCGCTGCGTTTCCGCCGGCGAGGCGCTGCCGTCGGATGTCGGCCGGCGCTGGAGCGAACATTTCGGCGTCGACATTCTCGACGGCATCGGCTCGACCGAAATGCTGCACATTTTCCTCAGCAACCGGCCCGGCGACGTGAAATACGGCACCACCGGTCGGCCGGTGCCGGGCTACGACATCCGCCTGGTCGGCGACGACGGCGAGCCGGTCGCGACGCGCGGCGAAATGGGCGAATTGCAGGTGCGCGGGCCGACCAGCGCGATCATGTATTGGAACAATCGCGAGCAGTCGCGCGCGACCTTTCTCGGCGAATGGACCCGCTCGGGCGACAAATATATCGAGGACGAAGACGGCCATTTCGTCTACTGCGGCCGGCGCGACGACATGCTCAAGGTTTCAGGCATCTACGTCTCGCCGTTCGAGGTCGAGGGCGCGCTGCAATCGCATCCCGACGTGCTCGAAGTGGCCGTGGTCGGCTGGCCGGACGCCGACAAGCTGATCAAGCCCAAGGCCTATGTGGTGCTCAAATCGCCGGACCAGGCGAACGACGATCTGGTGCGGGTGCTGCAGGACCATTGCCGGCAGAAGCTCGCGATCTACAAATATCCGCGCTGGATCGAATTCCGCCGCGAACTGCCGAAAACCGCGACCGGCAAGATCCAGCGCTTCAAGCTGCGGGCCGAAGCCGGCCAAGCCTGAAGCCAGCCAAGTGTGACGACTTCGGATTCAGATTCGCTCCCGCGTCGGGCGGCGGACCTGATCACCACCACGGGTGCATGTTGAATGAATAGGTGACGCCCAGACCGTAGGTCAGCTGGTCGGCTGAGCCACGCTGGGTGACGAGCGGCGAGTCGGCGGCGGAGCCGGTGAGCCGCTCGTATTCGAAAACCGCATGAGCGGTCCAACGTGGATCGAAAGTGTACTGCACCTGGGTGCCGCCACCGTAGGAATAGATCCCGCCACCAGCCCGATAGACAGGCAGCCCCGCCAGGCCGGCCGCCACGGAGCCGGCCGACTGAGCCTGAGTAATACTGAAATAGGGACCGGTCGCCGCCGCCGATTGCAAGGTCATCCTCGGGCCGGCGGAAAGAGACCATTGCCCGACGGGAAAGATCGCGTCGGCGAACAGATCGCCGGTGATCCCGGTTTCGCCACCGATCCCTTGGCGAGCCTCACCGCGCAGCCGTAGCCACGGTACCGGCCAATACTCGGCGAACGCGCCGGCCTGCAGGGCGAAGTCGATATTTCCCAAACCGTTCAGTGCTGTATAGGACGATGCCTTTCGCTCCCATACCGGCTTGAAAGCCGGACCGAACTTAAGCTGACCGAGATCGACCACGCTAAAGCCGATACTGTCGCGCGGTCCGGGAAAGTCAGGCGGTGAGCCCTCCTTGCGAACGCCGAAGAGCGGAAAGCCGGTCACCGCAGGCTTGCTGTCGGAGGCGCCGGGCCATGCCGGAACGAGCCGGCCTTCGATCCCGACTGTCACAATCCAATCCGCAACCTGTGGCGGGGCAGCGACAACGGCCGGGCCGACGACCGGAGCCGCAGGCTGCGACGGCAAATCCGCCGCCACTGCAAATCCCGGTACGATCGCACTCAAAACGGCAATCGCAACACCGTATCTGGCCGCCGCCGCAGACACCCCGAACCCCACCTGCTTCGCCCGATCACAAAGCACGAATGATCGGATAGGGGAAGCGAGACCGAAAAACGTACTGAATTGTTTGTCGCCTCGACCTTCGCCGGTTTGCCTGCGGCTCAGTAGGGTACGCCGCCGAGATATCCCTTGAGCTCGTAAATCCGGTAGGGCTTGATCGGGTCACCGTCACGCCCGCGCCAGATCGTGGAAACCAGCTCCACCGATTTGAAATGCTTCTCGATTTCCGGCAAGTCCGCGAACGGCGGCGGCGTCAGATAGATCCCGCTGCCATGCGCCATGAGCGTCTGATCGATCGGGGGCAGGAACGCGTAGCGGATCGTCTCCGAACTCTGGAACACCGAAATTTCCCGCTGATAGAACATCAGCTCGGCGGTCGTATCGTAATCGGCGCCGACGATATAGCCGGCATGATGCGCCGTGGCCACGGCGCGGGTGTCGGATACGAGCTGTGCCCAGCCGGCGAAAATATTCAGCGGGTCGCGCGCCGCCAGCACCGGCAGCGGCCTGACGGTCATCTGCGCCAACAAGACCAGAGTGAAGGCAAGCGCGGTCCACGGCGCCGCGACGAAGCCGAAGCGGACGAGCGTGCCCTGCCGGGGCGCCTGTCGGCGGGCGGCGAAGGCGACGACGCCGGCGATCACCGCCACCGCGTAAGCGGCGCTCGGCCATTGCGCGAGGACCGGCGCCGACAAGGCGTGGACGAGGAAATAGAGCAGCACGGGCGCGGCGGCGACGGCCAGCAAAAGCCAGTTCGCCTTCTGTCCGGCAAGCCCGCGCGATGTCGCGACAACAAGACCGGCGACGGCAAAAGCAAAGATCAAGGGCGACACGAACAAAACCTGGACGCCGACGAAAGCGCCCAGGTTGGCGATGCCGCCCTCGGCGGACGAGTCCAAAGCATGGCCGAACTGCCTGGCGAACGAGGCCCAGTGATGCTCGGCATTCCACAGGATGACGGGACTGAAAAGGAAGAGCGCGATCAAGCCGGCAATATAGGGCTCGCGCCGTTTGAGCCAGCAGCGCATCTGCCGCGATGCCGAGAGCCAGATCACGATGCCGCCCAGCAGGAACACGCCGGTATATTTGCTGAGCAGCAACAGGCCCATGCCGGCGCCGCCGAGATACCACCATTCACCGCGCCCGCTCTTCCAGACCAGCGCCAGCGCCACGCAGCACAAGAGCCAGAACAATATTGCCGGTGTGTCGGGGTACATGACGATCGAAAAGAATGCCGTGTGCGGCATCATGTTGAACCAGAGTGTCGCCATGAGCCCCAGGCGGCGATCGTCGAAGAGAATCACGGTGAGCGCATAGACCAGCGCCGACGCCACGATCATGGCGGCGATCGCCATGCTGCGCACGCCGAAGACGGTATCGCCGAACAGGACGGTCCCCAGCCGGATCAAATAGGCAATCATCGGCGGGTGGTCGAAATAACTCGCCGCCAGCCGCCGCGACCATAGCCAGTAGTAGGCCTCGTCCGTTTCAAGATCCATGTGACCGGCGACCCAGCAGCGCAGGATCACCATCGCGAGCAAGAGCAGCAGGACCGGGACCGCGATCGGCCGCTGGGCGGTCCACGATTGGTCTGATTCCGCGTCCGGCGCCTCGGATCGGCGCGGTGCGGCTTCGGCTGTTTCGGTCATTTGACCGCAATTTGACTTTCCCCGGCGTCTTAGCGCAAGTGCGTCGCGCTCGTCCGCAATTGGGTGGAAATTTTCACCTCCCTATGCGATGATGTCGCCGTTGCCGCGGTAGCTCAGCCGGTAGAGCACCGCATTCGTAATGCGGGGGTCGGAGGTTCGAATCCTCTCCGCGGCACCAGCCTTCGCTCGCGAAAGCGAGAGAAGGCTGCCGCGCCGTAGCCGGTAGGCGAAGGCGGGCGCCATCGGAGGCCAGCAGATATTTCAATGGTTACAGCCCGATTTCTTGATGCTGGGCTACTCAAGCGGGTGACGGCCGAAGCGGACCTGCTCGAACGGCGGATCGTCACCATTCCGGCCAAGGACTGGAAAAAGTTCGAGGCTTGGGCGAGTCGCCCGGCGGAAGAGATCGAGGGCCTTAGGGACCTCGCGCGGAAGACGCCGAGGTGGCAGGAATAATCCCACCACTGACGTAGCGATGCGCGCTCGCTCCTCCTCTTCGCGCTTCGCACGGCGCTGCGAGCCTCCCGCGAGATCGGCAGCTTCGGCGTCATCACGCATCCGCTCGACGATCGGGCACGGGCATTTTATCGCCGCTGGGGATTTAAGGATCTGCCCTTCGACCCGCGCCGCGCCATGATCGTGCGCATGGTCGACCTTGAACGAAGTTTGTAGATATCCGGGGTCTACCTCCCAAACCACAACCCCGCATGTCGCTACGCTCATGCGGGTTACTTGCTCATCGCAAACCTGCGAATATCGTGAGTATGGATTGCGGGCTCGCCCCCTCCCTATCCTCCCTCGGGTGCGGGGGAGGGTAGGGAGGGGGCGAGCCGAAATGACGACCAAGGGAGAGAAACTTGCCCGTGATGTCCGGAAAACGCGCCTTCCTCGAGCTGCTCAAGCAGGAGGGCGTCACGGTCATGTTCGGCAATCCCGGCACCACCGAATTGCCGCTGATGGACGCTTTTGCGGTCGAGCGCGACATCCGTTACATCCTCGGGCTTCAGGAGGCCGCATTGATGGCGATGGCCGACGGCTACGCCCAGGCCTCCGGCGCTCTCGCCGTGCTCAATCTTCACGTCGCGCCCGGGCTCGGCAACGCCATGGGCATGCTCTACGACACCATGAAGGCGAACGCGCCAGTGCTCGTCACCGCCGGCCAGCAGGACCTCGAATATGTCGTCACCGAGCCGGTGCTGACGGCGGACCTGCCGACCTTGGCGCGGCCGTTCGTCAAATGGGCCGCCGAGGTGCATCGCCTCGAGGACTTGCCGCGCTATGTGCACCGCGCGGTGAAGACCGCACTGGCGCCGCCGACCGGGCCGGTGTTCCTCGCGCTGCCCGGCGACATTCTCAAAAGCGACGCCGATATCGACCTCCTAGAACCGACGCGGGTCGCGCCGCGGCTGCGCGGCGACGCCGCTGCTGTTGCCGCTGCCGCCGACATGCTCGCCAAGGCCGAGCGCCCGGTCATCATCGCCGGCGACGCCGTGGCGCAAAGCCGCGCCCACAAAGAGCTCGCGGCGCTGGCCGAGGCGATCGCCGCGCCGGTC
>Ga0181527_1000763_pt1 | contig 36211 bp, 39 predicted proteins | sample PEATcosm2014_Bin_30_FD_119762 | JGI IMG/M metagenome (GOLD analysis project Ga0181527, IMG submission 119762) | Peatland microbial communities from MTU Mesocosm Facility, Houghton, MI, USA - PEATcosm2014_Bin06_60_metaG | ecosystem: Environmental > Terrestrial > Soil > Wetlands > Peat | place...
ATGCCCTTCTCGACCTTCTTGGCGACATAAACAGGAAACTGGGCATCACTATTGTTCTTATTTCCCACGAAATGGCTGTTGTCAAGAAGATATGCACGAAGGTCGCGGTAATGAGCGAGGGGGCCATCGTTGAAACCGGGAATGCATACACTATCTTTGCCGCCCCTGCTCATCCCTTTACGCAAAAGCTCGTGGAACATACTCTTGATCTCGATCTACCGCCCAGATTGCTCAAAGAGGTTAAAGGATCTCTTGTCAAGATTGTCTATAGAGGAGAAAAGGCGGAAGAGCCGGTACTTTCCGACGCCTTGAGAAGACACGCGGTTCACTTCAATGTGCTCCATGGGAAAATCGAATACATAAACGGAAAACCGCTGGGCGTTCTGTTGATAGACACCATGGGAGACAAAGAGGAAATCCAAAAAACGATCGACTATTTGAAAACCAGGGCACAATCCGTTGAGGTGATACATGGATAAACAATATGTTTTGTCCCTCATTGCCGACATTCTCAAGGCATTCGGGGAAACATTTCAGATGGTAGGGATATCCCTTGCAATTTCCGTTGCTCTCGGGACTCCCCTCGGGCTTCTTTTGTATGTGACAAGCAAAAACCTGTTCTGGCAAAACAGGGCCGTCAACGCGGTGAGCGGTTTTATCATCAACGTGATCAGGTCGACTCCGTTTGTCATCCTTTTAGTCATTCTTTTACCGATTACCCAGAAGATCATTGGAACAACCATCGGGCCGATCGCGGCATCGGTGCCTTTGGCCATTGCTGCAACCGTTTTCTACGCGCGTTTGGTCCAGGCCTCACTCTGCGAAATCGATCGCGGAATCATCGAAGCCGCTGTTTCGTTCGGCGCGTCGCCAATGCAAATAATCAAGAATGTTTTGGTTCCCGAAGCAATGCCGGGGTTGCTTAGGGGGCTCACGGTTACCGCAATCAGCCTGATCGGATATTCGGCCATGGCTGGAATTGTCGGAGGCGGAGGCGTTGGTGACCTTGCCATACGCTTCGGTTATTATCGTTATCAAACGGATATAATGTTCATAACTGTTGCCATTCTTATTGTGCTTGTACAGGCGGTACAAATGGTCGGGGATGTTATTGCCGAAAAATCAAACAAGAAATAGGGACTGCTTTGCCATGGAAAAAAAATACTGGGAAAAGGAACTCGAAACGCTGCCCAGACGCAAATTGCAAGCGCTTCAACTGGAGAAACTTCAACGGCATCTTGCGTTTGCCTACAGTAAATCGCCATACTACAAAAACAGTTTTGATGCGCATGGAGTGCGGCCGAAAAATTTCAAGACGCTCGACGATTTGCAGCGATATCCGTTCACCGATAAGACAATAGAGCGGGACAGGCAGTTGGCGGTTCCGGACCTTGGCGACATGGTCGCGGTACCTGAAGCCGACATCGTGTTTGTTTCAGCGTCGAGTGGTTCCACAGGCGTTCCGACGCTCAGCCCATTCACAAAAAAGGATTTCGATGATTTTCAGAACGTCGAATCTCGCCAGTACTGGAGCATCGGCATGCGACCGACGGACCGGTATCTTCATGCGCTGAATTTTTCCCTATTTGTCGGTGGCCCGGACGTGATTGGCGCGCAGAATCTCGGGGCATTATGCATCTGGGCCGGTACCTTGCCATCCGACCGATTGCTTTACATAATGAAACAATTTAAGCCAACGATCACCTGGACGACGCCTTCCTATGCGTGGCACCTGGGTGAAGAAGCGATCAAGCAGGGTATTGATCCGAGACGCGACCTTTTCATACGCAAAATTATTGTTGCTGGTGAACCGGGAGGCTCTATTCCGGCCACACGAAAAGGCATTGAGGAAATCTGGGGCGCCGACCTTTACGATTACTACGGGATTTCGGACATTTTTGGTTCATGCGCAGGCATGTGTCCGCAGAAGGACGGTCTGCATCTTGCCGAGGACAATATGGTTCTCGAGGTAATCGATCCCAAGACCCTGGAACCGGTTCCCGATGGGCAACCCGGTGAAATGGTTTTAACCACGCTTCAAAAGGCTGCGCGACCGATGATCCGTTTTCGTACCGGAGACATTATCACACGGTACGCGGAACCGTGCCCGTGCGGTCGTACGTTCTCCCGTTTCACGGTACAGGGAAGAATTGACGATATGATCATCATCTCCGGTGTCAACTTGTTTCCAAGCGACATCGAATATGTGGTACGCGGAAACTCTATTCTCACCGGTGAATATCGTATGACAGTATATGAAGAGGAGCGCCTGGTAAAATTCGATGTGGAAGTTGAAGCTGTCTCGGGACACGAACGCAAAGCCGAAGAGCTGGCAAAGCATGTTGCGGCGCAAATTAAGATCAAATCCGGAGTCAAGCCGAAAAACGTTAAGGTGCATAAAGCCGGGACTCTGCCGCGCACAACGCATAAGGCGAAGCGACTGGTTGATTTGAGAAAATAACAGGAGAAGAACCTATGCCGGATATCAGCAATCGAACGAAAACCTTCAACGAATCCGTGATTAGGCGCATGACCCGTGTCGCAAACCAGACCGGCGCGATCAATCTGTCGCAGGGATTTCCCGACTTCGACCCGCCGCCTGAGCTTCTTGACTCCCTGCGACGTGTCGCAGGGACCGGGCCGCATCAATATGCGGTCACGTGGGGCGCTCAAAACTTCCGGGTCGCGCTTGCAAAGAAGCAGGAACGCTTTATGGGAATTTCCATTGATCCCGATGCGAATATCGTGGTCACCTGCGGCAGTACCGAAGCGATGATGGCTGCCATGATGGCAGTTACCAATCCGGGTGACAAGGTGATTGTTTTTTCTCCCTTTTACGAGAACTACGGCGCGGACGCAATATTGACCGGTGCGACTCCGATCTATGTTTCGCTGCGTCCTCCAACATTCTCTCTTGATGACGATGAGCTTCGCACGGCATTCGAGCAGCGACCCAAGGCGCTTATCCTCTGCAATCCGGGAAATCCGACAGGCAAAGTATTCACCCGCGATGAGTTGATCGTGATTGCCCAGCTTGCTGAAGAGTTCGACTCGTTTGTAATTACGGACGAGGTGTATGAACATATAGTGTATGCTCCCTTTGAACATACCTATTTTGCATCGCTTCCTGCAATGTTCGACCGGACGATATCGTGCAGCTCGCTGTCAAAAACCTATTCGGTAACCGGCTGGCGACTGGGGTATATTATTGCACCGCCAGCTATTATCGACGCAGCTCGTAAAGTGCATGATTTTCTCACGGTCGGCGCAGCGGCCCCCTTGCAGGAGGCCGCTGTTACTGCGCTTCATTTTCCCCAGTCATACTATCAGGAATTGCTCGTCCACTACACAAGGAAAAGATCATGTTTTCTCTCGTTGCTTGACAATGCCGGATTGAAGTATTCGACGCCCCACGGTGCATACTATGTCATGGTAGACGTAACTGAATTTGGCGTCGATGACGATGTTGAATTCTGCGAATGGCTGGCGCGTGATGTTGGGGTCGCGGCAGTACCGGGATCAACTTTTTTCAGAGAAAGAAATACGAGCTACATCCGTTTTCATTTTGCGAAGAAAGAGGATACGCTTGCTGAAGCAGGAAGGCGGTTGCTCAACATGAAGGAACTCGCGGAAAGAAAGAGATGACGGAATTCGTATGGCATGGCAGAGGAGGGCAGGGAGCGTTTACCGCCGCACGCATACTCGGTGTTGCGGCAGCGCTCTTTGTGGATAAATTCGCCTTGTCATTTCCGACATTCGGGCCGGAGCGAAGGGGCGCGCCAGTGCTGGGGTTCACCAAAATCGACGATCAAAGGATTGCCGACCGCAGCGAAATCGAAATTGCGGATTTTCGGGTGTACCTTGACGAAACGCTTCTTAATGCTAACAACCAAGATGATATGAAGGAAGACGGCATCTTGTTGGTCAATACAGCCTCACGAATCGATGTAACAAGATTCGGCGTCCAGGCCATTGGAATCGATGCCACGAGATTGGCCCTGGAGATTCTCGGAAAGCCAATTGCCAATACCGCATTGCTGGGTGCGTTAACCGCGGTTTGGGGCGGGATAAAGATCGAAGCTCTACAGGAGGCAATCACACTCGAAATGAAACCGTCGCTCGTCGACAAAAATGTAGCCCTTCTCTATGAGGCTTACACTTCTATAAGAGCGGAAATGACATGATAAAGCCGAAAATTCAACAATACAGGCAGCCCTGCACCATTTCGGAGTATCCGGTCGGTCCATCGTTCCAGGCCGGACATCTGGTGACCACAAACAGCAATTATCGATCCTCCAAACCGATCATCGACATTACCCTTTGCGTTGGCTGTCTTGCCTGCTATGTTGCCTGTCCCGATGGAGCGATAGTGCGGGATGGAAAAAAGGTTCGTATGGATTACGATTTCTGCAAGGGATGCGGTATTTGCGCCTCTGAATGCAAGGTTAAAGCCATTGCCATGAAGAAAGAGACACAGGGGGAAAATGAGTAAGAAGCTTTTCCTTTCGGGAAATGAGGCAACAGCCTGGGGTGCAAAGCTTTCCAGGCCTCATGTCATAGCCGCTTACCCGATAACGCCGCAAACCGTCGTTGTCGAAAAGCTGGCAGAAATGGTATCGACCGGCAGCCTCAATGCGGAATATCTTCACGTCGAATCCGAACATTCCGCGCTCTCTGCCATGATGGGGGCCAGCGCCATCGGCGCCCGAACGTTCACGGCGACTTCATCGCAGGGTCTGGTTTATATGGCAGAATGCCTTCATTACGCCAGCGGCGGAAGATTCCCTATTGTCATGATGAACGCGAACCGCTCACTTGCCCTTCCCTGGAGTATCTACGGCGACCAGCGCGATTCATTGTCGCTGCTTGATTGCGGGTGGATGCAGGTGTATGCCGAGGATGCGCAGGAAAGCCTCGATCTCGTCATCCAGGCCTATCGTATCGCAGAAGACGTCCGGGTGTTGACTCCCGTGATGATAAATCTCGACGGCTTCGTGCTGACGCACACCTATGAACTTGTCATGATTCCGGATCAGGAGGATGTCGATGCCTTTTTGCCGCCGTACGCTAATCCGAACATCATGGATCTCGATCATCCGAGAAATCTCGGTTTCAGTTCAACGCCGCGAGACAACATGGAATTCAAGTATCAGCAGCACATGGCGGTTCTTTGCGCCAAGGATATCATCGGCGACGTGGATGCCGCGTTTGGCGAACGATTTGGTCGCCATTATGGAGGCCTGGTCTCAAACTACCGAACGGACGATGCGGATTGCGTGCTGATCACCCTCGGCAGCGTTGCGGGAACGGTCCGGGCCGTCGTCGACGAAATGCGTAAAGACGGAAAGGCTGTCGGGTTGTGCAGGCTCCGGTATGTGCGCCCGTTTCCCGAGGCTGAGGTTGCGGCATTGTCCGCGACGGGTCGCACTCTCGGCGTTCTCGAAAAAGACATTTCATTCGGTTATGAAGGCACGGTTTACACGAATGTCAATTCAGCGCTGCTGAAGGCCGGACATGCGTCGCCGGTCCTGAATTTCATCGGCGGGTTGGGCGGGCGAAGCATTACGCGCGAAGATATTCGTTCGATTTTTGAAAACTTGCTGGATGCCGAAAGGCAACGCGCGATCGATTCGGTGAGATTTGTCAATCTTGGAGTCGCGACACATGGGAGATGAATACTCGATAAAGATCCGCGACTTGACGGACGATGAGTTCTTTTTCGGTCATAAGGGTTGCGGCGGTTGCGGCGGCAGCCTGGCTGTCCGGCTGGCGCTCAAGGTCCTGGGACCGCGGACATTTGCCGTTCTTCCCGCAGGTTGCATGTCTGCGGTTGGTTTTATTTTTCCTCAAATGGCGTTTGCCGTCAATGCGATGATTTCAACGTTTCCCGGCACCGCGTCCATGCTTTCCGGGATTGCCGCCGGGGCAAAAGCGCTTGGGTTGAAAGAGTATCAGGTTGTGGGATTTGCCGGAGACGGGGGTACGGCCGATATCGGCTTGCAGGCACTGTCCGGCGCGATTGACCGCAACGACCCCATTATGTACATCTGCTATGATAACGAAGCATACATGAATACGGGTATTCAAAAGAGCGGCCTCACTCCTTACGGAGCAAGAACCACGACAACACCCGCCGGGCAAACGGGCGCGGGGTCGCGCACCACAAAAAAGAATATGTTCGAAATCGTTGCCGCTCACAAAATCCCGTATGCAGCGACAGCAAGCGTCGGACATGTTCCGGATCTATTGCGTAAAATCAATAAGGCAAAATCCGTGCAGGGAACATCGTATATACACGTCCTTGCGCCGTGTCCGACCGGATGGGAATATGAACCATCGGCGACGCTTGAGATTGCCCGAAATGCTGTCGCCAGCGGGATGTGGTATCTGGCGGAATATGAAAACGATGGATTCAGCCTTAATCACGATCCCGGGGAGTTTTTCCCCTTGCGCGACTATCTTTCGGCCCAGGGAAGATTCAAACACGTTAATAGCGACGCGATTAAGAAAATCCAATGGGAACGAGACCGTCAATGGAACAAGATCAGACGAGATTGGAAACGATAAGCTGAGAAACCCGTTGTCCGCTCAAAATTAACAAAGAGGCAATCAAGATATGGTATACCATGACACGCTCGACCTCATCGGCAACACGCCGATTGTCGAAGTTTCCGGCTTCGACATCGCGCCAAGCCGGATTTTTCTCAAACTCGAGAACCAGAATCCCGGCGGGTCTATTAAGGACAGGATCGGTTTGTCCATGATTGAAGATGCGGAACGGTGCGGGAAAATCAAACCTGGAGATACCTTGATTGAAGCGACTGCGGGAAACACCGGTCTTGGATTGGCGCTGGTCGCCGCAAAAAAGGGCTACCGGTTGCTTCTTGTCATTCCGGATAAAATGAGCAGAGAAAAGATCAGGCATCTCAAAGCCATGGGAACGCAAATCGTCATGACACGCTCGGATGTGGAAAAAGGCCATCCTGAATACTACCAGGATTATGCCAGGCGGCTGTCAAAGGAGATTCCAAACGCGTATTACATCGATCAATTCAATAATCCGGCCAATCCGCTTGCGCATGAAACGACCACCGGTCCTGAAATATGGCAACAAATGAATCACCGGGTCGATGCCGTAGTGGTCGGTGTGGGCTCCGGTGGAACGATCGGCGGATTGACGAAATATTTTTCAAAAGTAAATCCAAAGCTTGAACTTGTGCTTGCCGATCCGAAGGGATCGATTCTGGTTGATTTTGTGAAGAACGGAGCGATAGGGAAAGCTGGTTCGTGGCTCGTGGAAGGAATCGGCGAGGATTTTGTTCCAACGCAAGCCGATTTCAGCCTTGTCAAGGCCGCGTACACGATCAGTGATGAAGAGAGTTTTCAGACATGCCGCACCCTGTTGCTCGGCGAGGGTATTCTTGCCGGCTCGTCATCCGGCGTCTTGATATCTGCCGCGATTCGCTTTGCGCGAGAACAAACTGAGCCCAAAAACATCGTGACGTTTGTCTGTGACAGCGGCAATAAGTATCTCTCTAAAGTCTATGACGATCAGTGGATGATCGACCACGGCCTCATCGTTTCGGAACCCCTTGGCGACCTCCGGGATTTGATTGTTGCAAAATACGAGGACAAAACAATCGTCACCGTTGCTCCGGACGACACGCTGCTTTTAGCGTATTCCCGGATGAAACTGTACGACATATCGCAGCTGCCCGTCATGGCGGGCAATCGAATCATGGGAATACTTGACGAATCGGATGTCCTCTTCCAGGTTTCAGGCGGGGATGAAAACGCTTTCAAGCGAGACGTCAAATCATGCATGACACATGAATTGGAAACGCTTCCGCCCCGGTCTTCAATCGAAAGCGTCATTGCCGAACTCAAAAAGGGGCTTGTCGTCATTGTCGCGGACGGTCAGCGCTTTTACGGGCTTATTACGCGGATAGACCTTCTCAATTATCTCCGTCGGCAAATTAAGGAGCAATAATCCATGGCGCAGGAACACGGCTTTTCCACCAAAGCAATTCATAGCGGGCAGAAACCGGAATCTGCCACCGGTGCTGTCGTAACGCCGATCTTTGCCACATCAACCTTTGTGCAGCCGAGTCCCGGCGTCAACAAGGGGTTCGAATATTCGCGGTCCGGCAATCCCACTCGTAAAGCACTGGAAACGTGTATCGCCGATTTGGAAGAAGGCGCGGTTGGGTATGCGTTCGCCTCGGGTCTTGCCGCTTCGTCAACGGTATTGGAGTTGCTTGACGCTGGTTCGCATGTGATTGCGATGAACGACATGTATGGAGGCACCTACAGGCTTCTTGAACGGGTACGAAAAACTTCCGCGGGGATCAAGACCGCGTATGTCGATATGACCGACTTGGATGGGTTACGGCGCGCTTTTCACGATAATACTCGAATGGTCTGGGTCGAAAGCCCGACAAACCCAATGCTTAAAATCGTCGACCTCGAGGCCATCGCCACTATTGCGCGCGAACACGGCGCCGTGTGCGTCTGCGACAATACTTTTGCCACCCCATACCTCCAGAAACCGTTGGAATTCGGATTCGATATCGTTGTTCATTCGGCAACCAAGTATCTCAATGGGCATTCCGACCTTGTCGCCGGAGTAGCCGTGGTCAGGGAAAAAGGCGCACTGGCCGACAGGCTCGGGTTTCTCCATAATGCGGTTGGCAGCGTTCTTTCTCCGTTTGATTCCTTTTTGGTATTGCGCGGCCTAAAGACGCTTGCGTTACGAATGGAGGCGCATGCACGAAATGCGACGGTCATAGCGGAATTTCTCCAGAGTCATCCACGCGTGGAGAAGGTGCTGTATCCCGGTTTGGCATCGCATCCGCAGTTCGCGCTTGCTCAAAAGCAAATGACTCTGCCTGGAGGCATGATAACGTTTTTCCTGAAAGGCGGGCTAATAGAGTCGAGAGAATTTCTGGAAAAATGCAGGCTGTTTTCCTTGGCGGAAAGCTTGGGGGGCGTGGAAAGCCTTATCGAACATCCGGCGATCATGACCCATGCATCCATTCCAAGGGAAACCAGAGAGCGGATCGGCATCCTGGACAATCTCATCAGGGTTTCCGTCGGAATAGAAGATGTTTCCGACCTGATCAGCGATCTGTCTTCAGCGCTCGATAAGCGGTCCTGATACCAATTGTTGCTAAACGACAATGCCTAAATCGTGTAATCGACTTGGTTCTCGGTTTTGCGGTGTTTGTCAACCAAATCCTGGAAGGATGTTGCATCAAAAATATCGGACATCGATGACTTTGCTCGTTGCCAAAGGTCTTTGAAAACGCACCCGCCCCGAAACGGACAATGGCTGCTCCCGGGTTTTTTCAGGCAATCCACAGACTCATCGGCTCCCTCAATATACCTGATAATTTCACCGACCGAAATTCCTGATGGCGAGACAGTCATCACATATCCGCCCTGGTTCCCTCGACGGGACTCGACGTATCCGCCGGTTCTAAGCTTGGAAAGGATCTGCTCCAAAAACCGGGGAGGAATATTCTGCGCCTGGGAAATTTCCGAAACTGTCGTGACCGTTTCTGTGGGATAGCGTATTGCCAATTCAAAGAGTGCCCGAAGCGCATATTGGCATTTCTGTGATACTCCTAGTAATGCTGACATATTAACAATATAGTTCAATCCCTACTAAAACGATAGGAATAAAAAAAATATTCTTGACGCGACTAGTTTTTTGCGTTATATTTAATTAAGTTTATCTACTTAATAAACATTAAGAAAAGGAGGTAGTTGATGTCGATCGCAAAAGACATAACCAAATTGATTGGAAACACGCCTTTGGTAGAGATCAACCGACTGAATGCCGGCGGAAAGGCTAAAATTGCGGCAAAGCTGGAGTTCTTTAATCCTTTGTCAAGCGTTAAGGACAGAATAGGGCTTGCCATGATCGAAGACGCGGAAAGAAGAGGATTGCTCAAAAAGGACTCGGTCATCATAGAGCCGACTTCTGGAAATACGGGGATAGCCCTGGCTTTCGTCGCAGCGGCAAAAGGCTATAGACTCATACTCACCATGCCCGAAACTATGAGCATTGAACGGCGAAAAATTCTCAAGGCTTTTGGCGCTGAACTTGTTCTCACTGAAGGTCCGAAAGGAATGAAAGGGGCCGTGGCCAAAGCGGAAGAACTTGCGGCTTCAACGCCCAATTCGTTTCTTCCTCAACAATTTAAGAACCCGGCAAATCCTGAAATTCATCGTAAAACCACAGCTGAAGAGGTCTGGAATGATTCTGAAGGTAAAGTGGATATCTTTATCGCGGGTGTCGGTACAGGCGGAACCATTTCCGGCGTAGGCGAAATACTCAAGAAGCGTAGACCGGAAGTAAGAATCATTGCGGTTGAACCAGAAAAATCACCGGTTTTGTCCGGTGGCCAACCAAGCCCGCACAAAATCCAGGGAATCGGCGCAGGGTTTGTGCCGGATGTCTTCAATCGTTCCGTCGTCGACGAAATAATAAAAGTCAAGGACGAAGACGCAGGATCGGTGGCGCGCGATGCGGCGAAACGCGAAGGACTTCTCATTGGGATTTCGTCCGGCGCGGCGCTCTGGGCTGCTTTACAGGTGGCACAACGGCCCGAAAATGCCGGCAAACTGATCGTTGTTGTTTTGCCGGATACCGGCGAGCGGTACCTGAGCACCTGGTTGTTCGACGATCCGGCATAGCAACACTTCTTAAGGAGAATCATTCCATGGCATCGATACTTGGTAAAATCATTGCACTTTTTAGAAAGGACCTTCCGATGAGTCAGAAGAATTATCGTTTCGAAACACTGGCGCTCCACGCCGGTCAAACCGTAGATGCAACATTGTCTAGAGGTGTTCCCGTGTATCGGACCAGCTCGTATGTTTTCAAAAATACGGAACATGCTGCAAACCTCTTTGCGTTGAAAGAGCTTGGCAATATTTACACGCGTCTGATGAACCCAACTACCGATGTCCTTGAACAACGAGTGGCGCAGCTCGAAGGTGGGGCCGCCTCAGTCGCCTTGGCGTCAGGAACAGCAGCGATATTTTACAGCATCATTACGCTTGCCGAAGCAGGTGATGAAATTGTCTCGGCAAATAACCTGTACGGCGGGACATATACCCAATTCGACGCTATCCTTCCGAAGTTGGGCATTAAAGTCAAGTTCGTCGACCCCAAAGATCCCAAGAACTTCGAGAAGGCAATCACGGAAAAGACGCGCGCATTTTTTGTGGAAACAATCGGCAACCCGGTTCTTGACTATACGGATATCAAGGCAGTCGCGGACATTGCGCATAAGAACGGCATACCGCTTATTGTCGATGCAACATTCACGACGCCGTATCTGCTCAAGACCATTGAGCTAGGCGCAGACATCGTGGTCAACTCGCTTACCAAATGGCTTGGCGGTCACGGCGCAGCAATCGGCGGAATCATCACTGATGCCGGTACATTCAATTGGAAAGGCGGCCGCCACAAGCTCTTCACCGAGCCGGACAGCAATTATCATGGGTTGCGGTGGGCAATCGATCTGCCCGAGCCGCTTGCGCCTATTGCCTTTGCCTTACGTGTGCGAACTGTTCCGTTGCGCAATCTCGGGGCCGCGATTTCACCGGACAATTCATGGATTTTCATCCAGGGAGTGGAAACGCTGCCGGTCCGTATTGTACGGCACAGCGAAAATGCGCTCAAAGTTGCGCAATTTCTCAAAAAGCATCCCAAGGTTTCGTGGGTGCGGTATCCTGGCTTGACGGATGATCCGACCTATGCTCTTGCAAGCAAATACCTGAAGAACGGCTTCGGCGGCATGGTCGTGTTCGGGGTCAAGGGCGGCTACGACGCCGCCGTCAAGATCATCGACAATATCAAACTGTTTTCGCATCTTGCGAACGTCGGCGATGCCAAGAGTCTTATCCTGCATCCGGCCAGCACATCGCATTCGCAGTTGACCGAGATTCAGCAGCGCGAAGGCGGCTTGACGCCGGATCTTGTCCGGTTGTCCGTTGGTTTGGAACACCCGGACGATTTGATCGAAGCGCTGAATGACGCATTGTCATTGACCTGATAGGATGCTTCCATAGGGACTATGCCGAAACGGCATAGTCCCTATTCGACAGCACAAAGGAACCTTCGGATGCGTAGCAAAAAAGTCATTGTGCACAATGAACACGGAATTCATGCCCGTGTCGCTTTGCGTGTTCTTGAAAAGAGTAAAGACTATGATTCGAAAGTTACTATATGCAAAGGGTGCGCAAAGGCCAACGGGTGCTCTATTCTTGAAATGCTCATGCTTGGAGCGGAAAAAGGTTCGGAAGTGGAATTGATCGTCAGCGGCGGAGACGAGGAAAAATGCATGGCGACAATTTCGGAAATATTCGCGGACGGTTCGGGGATATGATCGAAGATGCCATCACAATGATAGCCGTTGAAATCGAGTTGCGCGGAGGCGGGAGGATATGAGCTGGGGTGCGGCGGTGCATGCCATGGCAGATAGGGACCTGGCACAAACGAGTGTGTTTACCGTCCCGGGACTTCACGGTTCGGGGCCGTCGCATTGGCAGACGCTCTGGGAGAACGAGCACGGGTATTCGCGCATAGAACAGGACGATTGGGACCGTCCAATATTTACACAATGGGAAAAATGTCTCGCTCGAACCGTTTTCCGGTCGGCCGGAGGGGGCAAATCAATGCTCGTTGCCCACAGCCTCGGCTGCCACCTCATCGTCAAGAGCTTGCCGCTGATAGCTGAATTTTTAAAGGGAGTCTTTTTTGTGGCGCCGCCCGACCTGGCAGCGGCAGCGCTCGGCATGGACCTTTCGGATTTTGCAGCGGCCGCGCCGGAGCAACGCGTTCCCGGATGGGTGGTTTACAGTGAAGACGATCCTTTCGCGCCCGTCGCATTCTCGGAAAAGTTCGCCCGCGATTTAGGGTTTCGCGGCATAAGCGTCGGGCGACTGGGTCACATAAACGCCGAGTCGGGTCTTGGCGGGTGGAACGAAGGGCACAGGCTTTTCACGCGGTTTTTGCAAAGCCTGCGGCAGCCGGAACCGAGAACAATGGAAATACCGCAGTGACCATAATTGCTCCCAAAAGTTATCACCTTCGAGACGCGTTGCAAGAGCGCAGGGTCCTGTGCATTGATCCTGATGACGCCCTACGAGAGGATATTCGCGCTTTACGAATAGGTATTCTCAATATTATGCCGAAAGCCGAATCCTATGAATTCAGTCTCTTGCATCCGCTCGGACGGTCAGTGCTCCAAATCGACCCGGTATGGATACGGCTCAAAACCCACAGATATGTCAGCAGCGATTGGGAACATTTGAAAAACCTGTATGTCCTCTTTGACGAAGCTATTGAAAAGAGCCGTCTCGATGGACTTGTATTGACCGGCGCTCCGGTTGAGGACATTCCGTTCGAAGACGTGCTGTATTGGAAGGAAGTGACGCAAATACTCGAGTATGCCCGGAAGAACATCCCGTCGACGCTCGGCATTTGCTGGGGAGGCCTGGCGCTGGCCAAGCAATTGGGAATCGAAAAAAGTGTATATAAAAACAAGATCTTTGGCGTATTCGAAACAAAGAACCTCAATAATAAGCATCGGATAACCGGAGAAATGGATGACATTTTCTGGTGTCCACAGAGCCGGTTCTCCGGAATTGAAGACTCAATACTGGAACAGGAACATGGCAAAGGGAATGTCAACCTCCTGGCCCATGCACAAGAAACCGGCTATACGATATTCGAAAGCGCCGATGGCAGGTTCCTCATGCACCTTGGACATCCTGAATATGATGCGCGGAGACTTGTTGACGAATACCTTAGAGACGTAAAGGGAAAAAAGCCGGGAGTTGAGCCACCAAAGAATTTGGATATTAACAACCCTGTAAACCGCTGGAAGGGTCAGGCAACCGAGTTCTTTTCCCAATGGATCAAATATATCCACGAAAACATTTCGTTCTGAACCTAATAGGGCGCGTTGAAAGGACTGATATGCAATTGTCCACGAAATGCAGGTACGGCACGCGTGCAATGATTGAAATCGCGCGTAACGGAAAAAACGGACCAGTCAAACGGAAGGACATCTCAAAGGCGCAAAAGATTTCCCATGCCTATCTCGAAAATATTCTCATCGGTTTGAAAGTTAATAAACTGATTCGAACCGAAAGAGGAGCCCACGGAGGTTTCTCGTTGGGAAAACCGCCTTCGGCAATAAACCTTCTTCAGATCGTTACGTCGCTTGAAGGATCCATTTCTCCGGTTGAATGTCTTGACAATAGATCCATTTGCGACAGAACCGACCATTGTGCCGCACGAAAAGTGTGGGGAAAGCTTCACGAAGCCCAGCAAAATGCTCTCAAAGCAATTACGCTACAGGATCTCCTCGACATGGATTCATACGGAGCTGCTGAAGATTACGCGATTTGAAACGAATCGATTCGACCAATACCTGTCTGGTGCTTATGTCAATCCGATAAATGGAGGGAAATTTGGAACTGAAAGTAAACGGTGAAGCAAGAACGGTGTCCGACGGTCCGCTTTCAATAACCTCGCTTTTGAAAAGCTTCGATGTGGAGTCGCCCGACATGGTTTCCGTTCAACTTAATGACAAGTTTGTGCCAAGGAACGGTTTCGACTTGACCAAGGTAAGGGATGGCGACAGCATCGATTTTCTCTATTTCATGGGCGGCGGCAAATGAACGGCTTTTCGTCGAAAGCCATTCACGGAGCACTTCTCAAGAAAGACGTTCACGGCGCACTTCGATTTCCTCTTTATGACAACGCGGCGTTCGAGGTGGGGAATTCGCGGGACCTGGAGCTCGCGCTTGAAGGGAAAAAGCCCGGTCACGCATATTCGCGAATAACAAATCCGACGGTTGAGGATTTTGAGCAGAGGGTTCGCTTGCTTTCCAACGCGTTTGGCGTGGTAGCGGTATCGTCTGGAATGGCGGCAATCACGGAAACGACAATGGCCCTTGCCGAAACGGGATCGAACATAATTACGTCGCCATTCCTATTTGGTAATACCGTATCGCTCTTCGAGACGACGTTTGCGCGTTGGGGCCTTGAGGTGCGGCATGCGGACATGACGGAGGCATCATCGCTTGAGTCGGTCATCGACGGTCGTACTAGGTTCATCTTCCTTGAAGTTATTACGAATCCGCAACTGCAAATTGCGGATGTTTCCAGAATCGCCGACATTGCCGCGGGCCACAATGTGCCGGTTGTTCTTGACGGAACACTCACGACGCCCTACCTCTTCCGTTCAAGAGATGCGGGCGTTGCGGTAGAAATAATTTCCAGCACCAAATACATGTCGGGCGGCGCCACCTCGATTGGCGGAGTCATAATCGACAATGGCATATTCGACTGGCAAAAAACCCCCGCTCTTTTCGTTGAGGCCGAAAAGGTCGGACCTGGTGCATTGATCATGCGTTTGTGCCGGGAAATTCACCGTAACGTAGGATCGTGCTTGTCCCCTCACAATGCCTGGCTTCAATCTCTTGGCCTGGAGACGCTTTCCTTGCGAATTGACAAATCCAGCGCCAATGCAATGGCGGTTGCGCATTTCCTGAAAACTCAGAAAAGGGTGCTGACGGTCAATTATCCCGGTCTGAAATCCTCGCGATATCATGATATTGCCAACCGGCAGTTCAACGGCAAATTCAGCGGGCTATTGACATTTGAACTGAACAGCAAAGATGAATGCTTTCGGTTCATGGACAACCTTGTCATGATCAGGCGGGCAACAAATATCAATGACAACAAATCCCTGATTTTGCACCCTGCATCCACGATATTTGTCGATTATCCGGCGCCGCAGCGTGAGCAGATGCAGGTGAATGAGCGGCTGCTGCGGCTATCCGTTGGTATTGAAGACCTAGAAGACATTATCACCGATATCCAACAAGGACTTGACAAATTATGATCGATTTCAACGAAGAACAAATCGAACGGTACAGCCGGCACATTCTGCTCAAAGACGTAGGAGTAGAGGGCCAGCAGCGGATACTGTCCAGCAAAGTCCTCATTATCGGTGCGGGCGGGCTTGGCGCGCCGGCAGCATTATACCTTGCCGCGGCAGGCGTGGGAACGCTGGGCATCGCGGATGGCGATACCGTTGATCTCTCGAATCTCCAACGCCAAATCATCCATTTTACGCCTGATGTGGGCGTCGCCAAGGTAGATTCAGCCGCGGCAAAGATCAGTATGCTGAATCCTGATGTCAAGGTTATAGCCTGCCGGGAACTCCTGCTTGCGCACAACATCCGTGATATCATCTGCGGCTATGACTTTGTTATTGATGGAACGGATAATTTCGCGGCTAAGTTCCTTATCAATGACGCGTGTGTCATGGAGAAGATTCCCTTTTCTCACGGCGGGATACTCAGGTTCGCCGGCCAAACCATGACAATTGTGCCGGGACAGTCGGCCTGCTACCGGTGTATATTTGCAACCCCGCCGCCAAGAAACGTCGTGCCGACCTGTTCGCAGGCAGGAGTGTTGGGCGCAATCGCAGGGATGCTGGGCACCATTCAGGCTGCGGAAGCGCTCAAGTTCGTGACCAAGGTCGGCAGACCGCTCACCGACTCATTGCTGACCTTTGATGCGCTTGGTATGGATTTTAGAAAGGTTGCCCTACGCAAAAACGCCCAATGCCCTGTATGCGGCGAAAACCCGATTATCAGGGAGCTTAAAGATGAAGAACAACCGGTTTGCGATTTGAAGAAACGGTGAGGAATAACCGATGATCAGAATCAAACGACAGGTGATAGGCTCGCTGGTAAAACATGCCTTGACGGATGCCCCTCTTGAAGCATGCGGATATTTGGCTGAAAAGGACGACATCATCGAGAAGCATTTTCCGTTGACCAATATCGACGTTTCGAATGAGCATTTTTCGCTGGATCCGAAGGAGCAGTTCGCCGCAGTACGTGAAATAAGGGCACTGGGATTGAAACTCAAGGCAGTATACCATAGTCATCCGGCATCGCCGGCACGGCCGTCCGAGGAAGACATCCGTCTGGCATTCGATCCGAGCCTGAGCTATGTGATCGTATCTCTTGATAAAGAAACTGTTATCAAATCGTTTCGCATCAACGCAGGAATAGTTGAAGAAGAAGAAATTGTGATCGTCTGACTCTCAAGGAGGAAACAATGGCTACGGAGACAAAAAAGCTTTCAATTATTTGCTTTTCAGGTGATTTCGACAAGGCTGTCGCGGCTTTTACACTTGCGAGCGGGGCCGCAGCGGTCAACTGGGAAGTGAACGTGTTTTTCACGTTCTGGGGCCTGAATATCCTCAAGAAGCAGCAAGGCCGAAGGTTCATCGGCAAAGGCGTGTTGCCCAGGTTTTTCAATTTCCTCATGGGCGGAAGCCGAAATTTGCCGCTATCACGTCTTAACTTCGTGGGCATAAGCCCGGGGCTCATGACCGGAATGATGAAGAAACGTAATGTCGCGACGCTACCGGAACTGATCGAGTCCGCCAAACAACTCAATGTAAAGCTGATCGCCTGTGAAATGGCAATGCATATCCTGGGTCTCACCAAGGCGGATCTGATCGACGAAGTCAAAGAAATAATCGGTGTGCCGACTTTTCTCGAATACTCAAAAAACGGCCAGATAATTTTCATTTCATAACCAAGGAGGGCATGTGAAATACAATCTCGATGTTACCAAAGAGCATTGCCCGATGACGTTTCTCAAAGTAAAGGTGAAGCTTGCCCAAATCGCAATAGGCAACATCCTCGATGTTCTGCTCTGCGATGGGGAGGCGCTTGAAAACGTTCCCAGGTCGGCCAAGGAGCAGGGACAGAGGATTATCGAGACACGCAAGGAAGGCGAACATTTTCATGTTAGTATCGAAAAACTAGTCTGACAATGAGGAAACAAAAATGGTTTTGAAAGCATATGATATTCCGGATACCCTGGGTGCTGAGATTGACGAGCTTGAATCGCTGATCGCGGCATTTCGTAGAAATACGGTTACCGAAACAGAACTCAAGGCCCATAGGGTGCCGTTCGGTATTTACGAGCAGCGCGCGAAAGGGACCTATATGGTCCGCGTTCGCTGCACGGCAGGCATAATTACGCCCTCGCAGTTGAAACGCGTCGCGGAATTGTCACTGCAATTCGCGTCCGGCACGCTTCATGCGACGACACGACAGGAAATTCAGGTGCACGAAGTCGTAATTGACGATCTGATCCCTGTCATTCGTGAACTCGCCAAAGTCGGTCTCTCGACGCGCGGCGGCGGCGGGAACACCGTACGCAACATTACGGCTCCGTGGGATTCTGGCGTTTCGCAAGGGGAAAACTTCGACGTCTCGCCGTACGCGGTCGCATTGACATCAGCGATGATCGCCCGGCATGATTCGTGGCTCCTGCCGCGCAAGTACAAGATCGCTTTTTCCGGCTCAGAGAAAAACGCATTATTCGCGACAGTCAACGATCTCGGACTTATTGCGCAGATCCATGACGGCACGCCCGGTTTCCGCGTGTTCGTCGCGGGTGGGATGGGCCGGCTGTCGCAGCCGGGAAACCTGCTCCATGATTTTGTGCCGGCATCAGAAATATTCCTGATCGCCGAGGCGATTAAAAGGCTTTTTTCCAAGCATGGGAACCGCAAAAACAAGCATGCAGCAAGGCTTAGGTTCTTATGGAATTCCCTGGGCCGTGAAAGATTCATTGCTTTCTATGAAGAGGAAAAGGCTTGTCTGCGTGGAGAGGGTGTAGAAAACCTCGTTGCTCGTGATATCATCAATCAAGCTTCGCAACCGGCAACCGTCCGGCCGATGGTCGAGACATCCGCGGAATTCGAAACATGGAAGAAGCGCCATGTCGGTAATCAGAAACAGTCTGGAGCGCACACGGTGCGCATTCCTTTGCTTTTTGGCATTATCGGAGCGGAAAAGGCCAGAGACCTTGCCGATTCTTTGGTCCCGTTCGGTGATAATACGATCCGATTCACACATGACCAGAACCTGGGATTGCGAAACATTCCATCCGAGTACCTGGGAAACGTGTATGCAGCTGCCCGGAAAACCAGCGAGCTGTCGAATAGCGCAACGCTTTTCGGCAATGCCGTGGCGTGCGCAGGCGCGAGCACCTGCCAGCTTGGAATATGCCGGTCCCGCGGGGCGTTGCAAGCCGTAATCGATCGGCTGAAATCATCCTCTGTCGACCTTGAAAAACTTACTGATTTGCGCATTCACATTTCCGGATGCTCCAATACCTGCGGGCAGCATATGATTGCGGATCTTGGCTTCTTCGGTAAAGTCGGGCGGAAAGGCCAGCACAGTTTTCCTGCATATTCCATTGTCGCTGGAGCAGCGCTTGACACGGTTGGAAATGCGCGGCTCGCGGAAAAAGTTGATGAGATCAACGCTCGCGATTTGCCTGCATTTGCCGAGGAAATACTTGGTCATTATGACGCACGTAAATCATCGTATGCCGGTTTCCTTGCATACCTGAATGCCGAGGGGCGTGATGCAATCCGTAAATCATGCAACAGATTCAGAGAGGTTCCTTCTTTTGAAATCGACAGGAACTACTATCGCGACTGGGGTGATGCGGAAATCTTTTCCCTGGCAGGAAAAGGCACGGGCGAATGCTCTGCGGGCCTGTTTGATTTGATCGAAATCGACTTGGCGCGGCTTCGTCAAATCCGGTCGGCTGTATCCGGAAAATCGAATGATAATTCTACAGACAAAGCTCTCTATGATCTGGCGCTCATAAGTGCGAGAATGCTTCTTATCACCCGGGGAGCGGAGGCGGCAACAGAGGCGGAGGTGTTTGACCTTTTCGCCAAATTGTTTATCGGCAAAAAACTTATTACCGCGCGTTTTCTCCCTCTCGTGGAAAAGGCGCGCGCCAAAGAACCTGACGGGCTCGTCCCTTTGCAAAGCGAGGTCACGGCCCTGGCCGACGCCGTGGAAAAACTGTATCTGGGTATGGACAATTCACTGCAGTTCAATACAAGTGGCGGTGAGGTCGCAAAGTCACCGGAGGCTGTTACCAAGGCGGACCTTGTCCGGGATTTCCGCGGCGTCGCCTGCCCAATGAATTTTGTCAAGACGAAAATGGCTCTGGCCGGATTGAAATCCGGCCAGATACTCGAAATTGCTTTGGATAACGGCGAACCGGTAGAAAACGTTCCCAGATCAGTTGCCGAAGAAGGGCACATGATTATTTCAACTGATCGAATTGAAAACTATTGGCGAGTAATGATAAGAAAACACTAGCAGGCTGTTGGAAAAGGCGGCCATCATCCAAAAGGAGGTGACTTGTACCGCTGTAATCAAATGGCATTTGAATTGCTCCAAAATAATTATCCATTATTATTGGCAAACCGTGCTTGCTGACGGAGCAAGACGGGAAAGCGTTTTGGATAGAGAACTTCTTGCAAAATCGCTTTCTCATTTCTTAGAATCTGTATATGGATTATGCGCTCGGTACACCTCGGCACCATGGTCTATGCGAAGCGCGTAGATAATAACCTCAACTACACCTATCCGTTAGCTTTGCTAACGGGTTAGAAAAGGAAATATTACAATGAAATTGACTCTCCAAAATGTCCTGAGAATGTTTGTTATTCTTATGCTTGCCGCGTCCGGCATTGCATTCGCCGAACAATCACTGCTCAATGTTTCGTATGATCCGACGCGTGAATTGTACCAGGACGTTAATTCTTCTTTTGCAACGTACTGGAAGGCAAAAACAGGCGAAAAAATCACTGTTCAGGCAAGTCATGGCGGTTCGGGAAAACAAGCCCGGGCAGTCATCGACGGGCTCGACGCCGATGTCGTGACGCTTGCATTGGCCTATGACATCGATGAAATAGCTGAAAAGAGCGGGCTCTTGCCGGTCAACTGGCAAAGCCGGCTTCCCAACAACAGCACGCCGTACACGTCAACGATTGTTTTCCTTGTCCGTAAAGGTAACCCGAAACACATCAAGGACTGGGACGATCTGATTCGGGATAGTATTTCGGTCATTACTCCTAATCCGAAGACATCCGGCGGCGCCCGTTGGAACTATCTGGCGGCTTGGGGATATGCGCTCAAGAAATATGGAACCGAAGAAAAAGCCAAGGATTTCGTAGCAAGGCTCTACAAGAACGTTCCGGTGCTTGATGTAGGCGCACGAGGTTCAACGACCACGTTCGTGCAACGGGGAATCGGCGACGTGTTGATTGCCTGGGAAAATGAAGCGTTCCTGTCGTTCAAGGAACTCGGCAAGGAAAAAGTGGAAATCGTCGACCCGTCGATGAGCATTCTCGCCGAGCCTCCGGTTGCTATCGTGGACAAAAATGTTCAGAGGCATAACACCCAGAAGTTGGCCCAGGCATACCTGGAATTCCTGTATTCGAAGCAAGGTCAGGAAATCGTAGCTCGCAATTTCTACCGCCCGAGGCTTCAGGAAGTTATTGACAATTACAAGACAGTGTTTCCGTCTATCAAATTGTTCACGATCGACGACGTTTTCGGCGGATGGAAAAAGGCCCAAAAAACCCACTTTGCCGATGGTGGGATATTTGACCAGATTTACCAGGCATCAAAATAGTCATGGGTAGCGCCGAAATCACAACGCGAATGCCAATGCTCCGAAACCGGGCGAAGTCTTACGGGATTTTGCCCGGCTTCGGACTCACGCTCGGAACAACCATGATTTATCTGGGATTCATCGTGATATTCCCTTTGCTTGCCCTATTTGTCAAATCCGCTCACATCGATGTGCACACGCTGGCGGCCCAAATGACTTCCCGCCGCACTGTTTCGGCTTTCAGTGTGAGCATCAGCGCATCGTTCTACGCGGCTGTCTTCGATGCGGTTTTTGGCTTGTTGGTCGCCTGGACCCTTGTCCGATACCGGTTTTTCGGCAAACGCGTGGTTGACAGTTTGATAGATCTGCCCTTTGCTTTGCCCACGGCGGTTGCGGGAATTTCGCTGACGACGCTCTATTCAAATAGCGGGTGGCTGGGCCGCATCTTTGAGTCGATGGGTATCAAAGTTGCCTACACGCCGCTTGGCATAACGCTCGCCCTTGCGTTTATCGGACTACCGTTTGTCGTTCGCACTGTGCAGCCGGTCCTTGACGCATGCAGCCGGGACGTTGAACAGGCGGCCGCAAGTTTGGGCGCGCGTCCATTGACGATCTTCTTCCGTGTCATACTTCCGGAAATCGTTCCAGCCATTCTTACCGGCTCAGCTCTTGCTTTTGCCAGGGGCCTTGGCGAATATGGATCGGTGGTATTTATTTCCGGAAACATGCCGCTCAAGACGGAAATCGTTCCGCTTCTCATCATGACCAAGCTCGAACAGTTCGATTATGCGTCGGCAAGCGCCATAGCCGTTGTCTTTTTGCTAGTGTCCTTTTGTATCGTCTTTTCGATCAACCTGCTCCAATGGCTGAGCAGGAAAAAATACGGAGAGACTTGACATGACGGAACCTTTACCGGATAGGAACACACTTTCCAGACAACGCCGGGCAGGCAGGCAAGCTGACCATCAGCTGGAACCACCCGTTGTCAGATGGGTTTGTATAGCCATCAGCCTTGTATTTGTGGTTGTCTTTCTGGTATTACCCGTGGTCGTCATTTTCGAGCAGGCCTTTTCTAAAGGCCTGGCAGGTTACTTGGCGGCCCTGGCCGACCCGGATACGCTCTCTGCAATCAGGCTGACCATCATTGCGGCAACCACATCCGTGGCGCTCAACACTATTTTCGGCGTTGCCGCGGCATATGCCATAACGCGCTTCCGTTTTCCAGGGAAGAACCTTCTGATTTCGCTGATCGACCTGCCGTTCATGATTTCACCGGTCGTGTCCGGGCTGTTATTTGTCCTGTTGTTCGGGGCCCAGGGCTGGTTCGGCCCGCTCCTGCGGGGCCTTGATTTCAAGATCATCTTTGCAACGCCGGGCATCGTACTCGCGACCACGTTCGTGACATTCCCTTTTGTCGCGCGCGAACTCATTCCGGTCATGCAGTCGCTCGGCAACGAATCCGAGGAAGCGGCCCTGGTGCTGGGGGCAGGCGCCTGGCGCATGTTCTTCCGTATCACGCTGCCGTCGATCAAGTGGGGGTTACTGTACGGCATCGTGCTTTGCTCCGCCCGCGCCATGGGTGAGTTCGGCGCGGTATCGGTCGTGTCCGGGCATATCCGCGGCGCGACAAATACCATACCGCTGCACGTCGAGATCCTCTACAACGAGTACAATTTTACGGGAGCGTTCAGCGTCGCCTCCCTGCTCCTGATAATCGCATTTGTCAGCTTGGTTCTTAAACTGGTCATCGAAGGAAAGCACGACAGTCGTGACTGAAAAACAGTTTTCCGGGTACGAAAGCGAACTATGATTTCCATACAAAAGGTGTCAAAATCGTTCGGGTCCTTCCAGGCACTGCACGAGGTCGATCTCGAAGTCCAGACCGGTGAACTCGTGGCTCTGCTCGGTCCGTCCGGATGCGGAAAAACCACACTCCTTCGCGTCATTGCAGGACTCGAGTCGGTCGACAGCGGATCGATTCTTTCCGGGGGCCAAGACATAACGGAGCACGCACCGCAATCGCGGAAAATGGGTTTTGTCTTCCAGCACTTTGCGCTGTTCAGGCACATGACGGTTTTCGACAACATAGCATTCGGGCTGAAGGCACGGCAAAAACACGTCCGGCTCCCCAAACAGGAAATCAGGAAGAAGGTGTCTGATTTGTTAAAGCTCATCCAGATGGATTGGCTGGCAGATGCATTTCCCGGAAATCTTTCGGGCGGCCAGCGCCAGCGGGTCGCACTCGCGCGGGCCCTGGCGATTGAGCCCGCGGTGCTGCTTCTTGATGAACCTTTCAGTTCCCTGGACGCAACGGTACGGCGGGAGCTTCGGAGGTGGCTAAAACGATTGCATGACGATCTTCACATCACAAGCATTTTTGTCACCCACGACCAAGAAGAAGCCTTGGAAGTTGCAAACCGGGTCGTCGTCATGAACCAGGGAAAAATCGAGCAGATCGGAACGCCTGAGGAAGTGTACGAACATCCTGCTAATAAGTTCGTGTATCAATTTTTGGGCGACGTCAACGTGTTCAACGGAAGGCTGAACAAAGGTCATTTCGATTTTTCAAATACCATGGCACAATCTCAGTCGTATGTATCGCCTGAAGATTCAAAGGCTGTCGGGTATATCCGTCCGGATGAAATTGAAATAGCCAAGCAACCGTCGGCGGGCCTCATATCGGCACGGGTCGTATCCATTCAACCGGCCGGTTCGATTGTCCGAATGGAACTCAAGCGGGACGATGGCGGTGATTTGATGCTTGCGGAGCTCAAGCGAAATGCGTACAAATCGCTTGATGTCCACGTGAGCGACCAAGTTTACCTTAACATCGATGGCATGAAAGTGTTCGTTGACGAAGGAGTTAACATATGATCGATCGCCTTCCTGTATTGCAAAAAGCCGTTCTCGGCAAGAGCGCCCCTGATATCATAAACCTGGCCATAGCGGAATTTGGCGTTGATCGTGTTGCGCTGGCGACGAGCTTCAGCATCGAAGATCAGGTAATCACACATATGGCTTGGGCGCATAATGCAAAGGCCCGAGTATTCACTTTGGACACAGGACGGGTTTTTCAGGAAACCTATGATGTCATGCAGCAGACCAAAGACGACTATTCCATGACAATCGAGGAATGCGTTCCGGAAGCCGCTGACGTGGCCAGAATGGTGGAGGAAAAAGGCCCCAACCTCTTTTATTCGAGCGTGGAGAACCGTGAGTTTTGTTGCCAAACAAGAAAAGTCAGGCCGCTGCGGAGAAAGCTCGCGTCGGTGGACGCTTGGATAACCGGACTTCGGCGCGACCAGTCAATAACGCGAAGCGGCCTTGACGTGGTGGAATGGGACGCCCAGTTTGAAATTGTCAAGATAAATCCCCTTGCGGCGTGGACCGAGGACCAGGTTTGGGGATACATCAAGACCAACAACGTGCCGTTCAACCGGCTTTACAACCTCGGGTTTCGCAGCATCGGTTGCGCCCCGTGCACCAGGGCGGTGGGTCCGGACGAAGACGTTCGGTCCGGACGCTGGTGGTGGGAGTCGCCCGAGCACAAGGAATGCGGATTGCATAACAGGTCGAAGAACTTGAGGAAATAATCATGGACCATCTCGACAAACTGGAATCAAAATCCGTCTACATTCTCCGCGAGGCGTACCGGGATTTCAAGAATCTCTGCATGCTCTGGTCCATCGGCAAGGACAGCACCGTGCTTCTGTGGCTTGCGCGAAAGGCGTTCTTCGGCCATGTGCCTTTCCCTCTTGTCCACATAGACACGCATTTCAAGATTCCCGAAATGATAGAATACCGCGATACTTTGGCCCGGCAATGGCGCCTAAACATGGCATATGGGGAAAATGCGGAAGCCTTGGCCCAAAAGCGGACGTTCCACGATGGCACGGTCGACAGGTTGACGTGTTGCAAATTGCTCAAGACCGAGGCACTCAAGCACACGCTTGCAGGCGATTGGCCTCGTTATCGAATGAACCATTCAAGCGGTTCGTACGATATCGACTCCAACAAGGAACCCTATACCGGCGTCATCGCAGGCGTGCGCGCCGATGAAGAGGGCAGCCGGTCAAAGGAACGCTATTTTTCTCCCCGCGACAAAGAAAACGAGTGGGACGTTGCCGATCAGCCGCCCGAGTTGTGGAACCAGTTCAAGACCGATTTCGCTCCAGGCACGCATTTGCGCATTCATCCTCTCCTTGATTGGACGGAATTGAACATATGGGAATATATCGAGCGCGAAAACATTCCGACGGTATCGCTGTACTACAACCAGGGAAAGGGCAAACGTTACCGGTCGCTGGGGTGCTGGCCCTGCACAAGTCCTGTCGATTCCACTGCGACAACGGTCACAGAAATCATACGGGAACTGCGGTCTGGAAAGTTCGAGAATATCGCAGAACGTTCGGGCCGGGAGCAGGACAAGGAAGACGGCGGTGGGTTGGAAACTTTGCGGAAAGACGGATACATGTGATTATAACACAACGTGAACAAATGAACATCGTCGTGGTTGGCCATGTTGACCATGGGAAAAGCACGGTTATAGGACGCCTGCTTACGGATACCGGCTCTCTGCCGCAGGGCAAGCTAGAGCGGGTAAAAGCAATGTGCGAACGTAGCGCCAGGCCTTTTGAATATGCATTCCTTCTTGATGCGCTCAAGGAAGAACAGGCGCAAGGTATAACCATCGACACCGCCCGTTGCTTTTTCAAAACCAAGAAACGCGATTACATCATCATTGACGCTCCCGGCCATGTTGAGTTCCTGAAAAACATGGTCAGCGGCGCTGCACGCGCTGAGGCTGCGTTACTGGTGATTGATGCGCATGAAGGAATCCAAGAAAATTCCCGGCGACACGGGTACTTGATTTCAATGCTGGGTATCAGCCAGATTGTCGTTCTTGTGAACAAGATGGATTTGGTGAATCACGACCGCCGGACATTTGATTCAATCGTCAGAGAGTACGCAGGGTTTTTGCATAATCTGGGAATGGCGCCGATAGCCTTCATACCCATTTGCGCCCGTAACGGCGACAATCTGGCGAGTCATTCCGAAGCCATGCCGTGGTTTTCCGGGCTTACGGTACTTGAGCATGTTGACGCTTTTGTCAAGCAGGATAACGACCGCCACAAACCATTCAGAATGCCGGTGCAGGATGTGTATAAATTCACTGAAGCAGGCGACGACCGGCGCATCATAGCCGGAATAGTGGAAACGGGCGAACTTTCTGTTGGCGATCCGGTTGTTTTCATGCCATCAGCCAAGCAATCCACGATTATTTCCATCGAAGGATTCAATAAACCTGTTTGTCAATCTGTTGGTGCTGGAAATGCAACTGGATTCACCATCAGGGACGAGCTCTATCTTCCTCGCGGCGAAATCATGTGCAGTGCTCAACACAGTCTTCCCCTGGTCGGCACACGGATAAAGACCAACATCTTTTGGATGGCAAGAGCACCCATGGTACGTGATAAGAAGTACAAGCTTAAGATCGCAACTGCCCGGGTAATCGTTCGCCTTGTGGAAGTCCTGTCGAGCATCGACGCCATGGATTTAAGCAGTGGCAAGGGAAAGCAGCAGGTAGACCGTCATGATGTTGCGGAATGCATTCTGGAAACGACCCGTCCCATAGCATTTGATCCGATTTCCGACATTCAATCCACGGGGCGATTTGTGATTGTCGACAATTATGATATCGCCGGGGGAGGAATCATCATTTCCGGCGCAAGCGACAAACAGTCGTGTATCGACGATCTCATTCACAAGAGGGAAAAGCAGTGGGACGTTGGATTGGTTGCGCCTGCGGATCGGCAACGGCTTTTTGGGCATAAAGCAAAATTTATCGTCATTACCGGGGGCGGCAAAAGCGAAGTCATTGCAAAACAGCTTGAGCGCAGGCTGATAGACTCAAAAAACGCGGCGTATTATCTGAACCCTGCAAATCTTGCGGAGGGCCTGGACTCAGATGTTTTTGACGAACAGGAACGTCGGGAAGAACAAATCAGGAGATTTGGCGAACTTGCCCGGATTATGACCGATGCGGGGATGCTGTTTATCACATCTTTCAGCGACGCCGATAAGTATGATTTGGAGCTGCTTGCTCGATTGACAGCGCCAAATGAATTTCTGCACGTTTCGATGAATGGAAACGCCGATAGGAATGAAGCTGAAAATAGTGTTGCGCTGGATGAAAAACTTTCTCAAACTGACGCCGTAAATCGAATTTTTAGCAGATTGACTCGGCAGGAAATAATATCAGAGTAAGTGATATAAACGAATAGAGTCCAAGGGGCTACCAATTCTATCGAGGGACAGCCGCCGCATTGCTGCGTCCAATCTAGCCCGTGGCAGTTGAGATTTCACCGACGTCGGGACGGAGTGCCGACGTTTTTGGAATACTCGAAGAACGGACAGGTAATTTTCATTTCATAACGAGGCTGGGCATGTGAAACACAATCTCGATGTTACCAAAGAACATTGCCCGATGACGTTTGTCAAAGTCAAGGTGAAACTTTCCAAAATCGAAGTTGGTGATATCCTGGATGTTCTGCTCTGCGAAGGGGAGGCACTTGAGAACGTTCCCAGGTCGGAAGAAGAACAGGGACATCGAATCCTTGAAACAAGAAAGGACGGAGAGCATTTTCACGTTGTGATTGAAAAACGTGTCTGAACGAAAAAAAATTGCCTCAAAATACCTTTTGGATTTTTTGTGCTCGCAATAAAACTCTGACAGCTCGCCAGCTACTTGTTTACTACCCCCTGCAAAGTGATTTCCGGTTTTTCAGGATGATTTGTCTTTATTATGAAATCGCCTGAAATTGAATTTTCTATGTTTGGCATAAAAACGCCAAGTTTGAAAACCCTGGAGCCATCAATTTTGATTGAGTCGGTTGGCGTCCATATGTGCTTTATTGAGAGAGGAAGATTCGATCGCCATGTGGGAGATTTGGAATTATCCTTGGATTTGAATGTTACATCAGAGACCTTCAAATCGGTCTTCTTGGAGGTTAGGTAAATCGTTCGAGGTACTTTCAAATATGAAGCATCCAAGCTAAGGAATGATTCCGAAACAGCTATTACGGCCTGAACAGTCGCTTCAATAGTCAATCGAACGGAAGATTCATTTGTCGCATTCGATGTTACGGTAATGAATTTTGAAATGGGTCCGCTTCGATATCCGGCAATGTTCACCTGAGATTCGATTTTTGCGGTCTTGCCAGGCAGGACGAGTGTGTCATATTTAACGACAGTGCAACCGCAACCGGGTCTTACACCATCAAGTTTCAGGAGGGCATCGCCTGTGTTCTTGACGACAAAGACCGCATTCAGCTTGTCTGTCTTTCCCTCAATTACCGTTCCACAATTGAAAGTTTTTGTGTCAAACTCGATTTTTGGACCAGAAAATGCTACTGAAGCCAAGAGGGGCAGAATAAATAGGGCAGTTCGATACAACCGGAGCATAGAACCTCCACAAGTAAGTTTAAGAATTTTTCTGCGTTAGGCGTATTCGACCGAATTCACCAACGCATTTTCAGTTTCAGCAATACCTCCCAAAAAAAGTTCCTTGTTAAAATAATTCTCTGCGATCGCTTTCCACAAACGGGCATAGAAGAGAACAAGAAAGCTATGCAGTCGCGGCTCTATTCTCGAACAAAAACGCATGAATCGCATTCCCACAGCCTTGCCTGGAAATGGTTATTGAACGCGATGGCGAGTAGGGAAGTCTTGGTGCGCATCACGAGCTGGCCTTTGACCCGCTGCAACAGTTCCTCGTCCCAATACTCATAATCGTACCTTGGTACCTCGCATTGCGGCAGCGCCACGGTTTTTTGTGATTTTTTGTGCAATGCGACTCACGCTTCCGGACAATGGTCCGTGCTAAGCCGGAGGAAGTGCCCTTCGGCACGCCTAAGGACTTATCCCAAAGGCTTCCGAGTGACGCCCCGGAAGCCACGCTGTACAGTTTTTCTCCTTCTTCGCGGAACCTGGCAACTAGGGCTTCTAAAACAATATTGCTTCTAAACGAAGGCATATATATATTATCTGCATGCAAAAAGAATCAATAGTAAAACATATAAAATCTCATGGCGGCTATGCACGGATGAGCGAATTGAAGGCTGCCCCGTTCAGCACTCGCGATATCGCCCGACTGGTCAGGGATGGGACTCTTGAAAAAATAAAGCCAGGTCTTTATCGTCTTGCTGCGATGAATGTTTCATCTGAAGAGTACATGGAGATGGTCGTTATCTGCCGGGCATACCCCAAGGCGGTAATGTGTCTTGCTTCGGCCCTCGCGTTTTATGACCTTACCACATTCAATCCGCAGGAGGTGTTTGTCGCTCTCCCGCACAATCACCGGGTGCCGCGGATAGATCACCCGCCACTCAGGGTATTCTATTTTCATGATCGGTTCTATGGATGGGGAATTTCCATCATTAAAAAGAAATACGGTTTGATTAGGGTATATGAGCCGGAAAAGAGCATATGCGATGCGTTCAGATACCGCAGCAAAGTCGGCGAAGATCTCGCCCTCGAGGCCCTCAGGAGATATTTCTCCAATGGTAAACCGGACATAGGAAAGCTGATTGATTATGCGCAGCGTTGCCAGACAAAAACGGTAATGACTCCGTATCTTCGGGCGTTGACGGTGTAATAATGGCACAGAAACAGATAAAAGATTACGGCGCTTCGGTACGAGAGCGGCTTCTCCAGCTTTCCAGAAAAACGGACAGGAGCTTTGACGCAGTTCTCAGGTTGTATTGTCAGGAGCGATTCCTTTACAGATTGTCTATATCCCCTTATAGGAAGAATTTCATCCTCAAAGGTGGATTGCTTTTCTTTTCACTTTCCGTACCTGTTCGTCGTCCAACGGTTGATATCGATTTTCTGGGGATAGAACTTACCGATAATCCGGAAAAACTCAAGACGATACTTACCGAAATAGCACAGATCGCCTGCCAAGATGGCATTGAGTATCATCCCATACAAATGAGCATTGAGCGAATCAAGGAAGGAACGGATTTTACCGGAAGCCGCATCATCATTCCCGCCATTTTGGCAAAAGCTCGGGTGAGCCTTCAAATAGATGTCGCGTTTGGTGACGTTGTTACAAAAGGTCCTCGAGTTTTCGAATTTCCTACCCTTTTGGATCTTCCGAAACCCAGCATTTTCGCCTATTCCATGGAAACAATGATCGCGGAAAAATTTCAGGCAATCGTTGAACGGCAGACCGCGACCAGCCGAATGAAGGATTTTTTTGATATCGCCTCTCTATCGGAGGTGATGCCATTCGACGGGAATGAACTCCTTGAGGCATTTACAAAAACATTCAAACGGCGGGGAGCAGGCACAGGCCGGGCCGAATCGGTTTTTTCGGCCGAGTTCGCGTCGAATCCCGGGCTTGTCAGCATGTGGAAAGGTTTCCTGACCAGAAACAGGCTCACCGATACCGATGACTTTACAATTGTTATGAAAACTATCAGGAATTTCTTAGAACCGGTTGTCAATGAAACCTGCAAAAGCAGAAGCTGGGATAATAAAAAGAACATCTGGTTGCCGCAAATTGCGAGCAATTCATGATGTACATCCGAACTGCAAGTAGCGAACCCTTCACTACTCGGAAAAATTATGGTCACTATTTTGGTAACTTTTTCCATCGCGAATATGGTGAATATGGTGCTTCCGCCTGCCGATTTTAGAGTATAAACGCCATATTACACTTGTCAAGACGGCTCATAACCCAAAGGTCCTCAGTTCAAATCCTGACCCACGCTACGAAATTAAGCACTCTCCCCATATTAATGGTTCAAAACTACTACAAAACTGCTACCGTTATCCTTAAGAACACTGTTTTTGATGGTTGTTATCTACCGTAATGTATTTTAAGAACCATAAATTCAGCTCGAAAACGCAATGCCCCAGTAGCTCAGTTGGATAGAGCACAGGTTTAGGAAACCTGCTAGCTTTCAAATTTCCTCACACAAAAGTAACCAATTATTTCCTTCCCTTGCAGAATCCCATTTTCTTTTCGCCATCCGGGGAATAATACTTGTGCGGCAACATTGGCGCGGGCTGTAAAAGGCTCTTCAGTGCATCGAAGGCAATCTGTATTTGCCGGTCATGAATATTGAGCCGCTTTTCAATATTCACAATAGCCTTTCGGACTTCGGAATTATCCGCTACAAGGTTTCTTAGCCGTGTGAAGGCGCGCATGATTTGAACATTGACCATGGCTGCGGTTTCCGAATTCAACACGCTCGAAAGCATTGCCACGCCGTTTTCAGTAAAGGCATACGGGCATGTAGAAGAATGTTTCCATTTTGCAAACCGGTCACAAATTGTGACCAGTTCGTCTTTCTCGATTTTTTCAAGCTGAAACATGAAGTCTTCGGGAAAGCGCTTGCCATTTCGTTTTACCGCCTGGTTTAGCGCCTTCGTCGGCACGCCATACAAGGTGGCAAGATCAATATCGACCATGACCTTTTTTCCCCGTATAACAAAAATCCTGTTTTCGATTATTGCCTGTGGTAGCATGTCGGGCATAGTTTTTCCTTTCAAAATAAGAATATATAACCTTTTTCCTCTTTTTTCCAAATTTCTCGCCTTTGTACAAAACGCCGGAAACAGCCTTTAAACCGCGCCGGGCTTCGGACGTGCCAACAAGTTCGCCCGGCAGCCGATCTGTTGCTACGCGCGCGCCTGCGATTGACCTTTTCGGTCTGTTCCGAAAAATCGACTCTCCAAAAAGCTCAAAAATCGTAAATTGATATACCGTGCTCATGCTGGTTAAAAGTTTTCCGGTTTATTTTCCGGTTTTGGGGTGTTTTTCCGCTGTTTTGAGCGTATTTGCGGGCATTTGACAATTATTTAACAATTACCATATTGTCAAAATAAAAAAGCCCGTTTCCCCTATGAAAATCCATAAGGTGACGGGCTTTATTTTTATACGTGCCTTAAGGGAATCGAACCCCTAACCTGCGGATTAGAAATCCGCTGCTCTATCCAGTTGAGCTAAAGGCACGTACCAGAAATCGGGGTGATAGGATTTGAACCTACGACTCCTTGGTCCCAAACCAAGTGCGCTACCGGCCTGCGCTACACCCCGAGAAATCGGAGACGCAAAGTCGGGAAGAAATATACATCGTGGCGGTGTGCGGCCCCACAATGGACTGCCGAGGAATTCGCGTTTGTCTCGGATCAAAACGACACTGCTATTCGCACGCCGTAGGTAATTTCGGCATGCGGCGTGGGCAGAAGGCCGCTTGTTGAGGCGGGAAATCCCTGCATATACGCGATCAGATCCGCGTTTTCCAGAATATTGTAGGAATATTGGGCGGTGACAAGGCCGGATTTCGCCGTGATGTCCGCAATTGCGCTTGCGGAAACGTTCATGAGGTCGTTGATTTTGTACCGGACGGAGAGGAAACCATAATGGTTGTGCACCAGCGCCACATTTGTTTGCAGCAAGGAAAATTGCGACGGCGTTCCGGGAGGCTCAGGTTTTTGGTTGTACAGATATTCGGCGGTAAAGTACCAGTCGCCCGTGATGGAATAATCGGCGCCCAGCATGCCCACAAAGGCGCGGTACCCGGCATATCGCCAGTGTTCCACGAGCTCGCCGTACACGCCGGCCACGAGGTCGCCCTTGAAGGTGAGCCCGGTGATGAATTCGTTTTTGCCGCCTTGATAAATGCCGACTCCGGCGATATCAAAGCTCCCCGCATGGCCATACCCCTTGATCGCGGCGTCGATGCCCTGGCTGCGGGAGTTCACCTTTGCAATTGCGTCGACGCCTGTCAGCTCGCCGAAGGGGACGCGCACGCGTGCGACGTCGCTGCCGCTCCGTCGCAGCGAGAGGTCGAGAATGTTGACTGAAGAGAAGACGTCGATAGGTGAGAAAACTAGGCCTTCGCCGAAGGAGATGATCTGGCGGCCGACGGAAATGTCGGCCCAGGGAAGGTACAGCGACCCGTAGAGTTTGCGGATGTCTGCGACGAACGCGGCCGACTGGGATTGCAAAACGAGCGATGCCTCGGAGGAATCGGCCTTGCGGTACGCGTCGGCATAGGCGCCGAGCAGGAGCCAGAAATCGACGCTCGCGTCGATCTTCACCACCGTGGCTTTGGCATTGTGCATGTTGAGCGTCAGAAGATTTGCGCCTGCAACATCGAACTGGTCGGCTACCGGCTTGCTCCGGTCGATGGTTTGCACAGCGTCGACATCGTTTTGCGACACGCCGGAGAATACGAGCCCGGATTCCTGGGAGGTTTCAGCCAGCGCTAGTGCGGCAAACGGCACCAGGAACGGAAGTGTTTTGATTAACGTGTTAAATACCATCTTTGCCTCAGCGTTACTCACCTTTGCAAATTCTGCAGGCTGAACACCGCGTTGTCGACCTTGACGTCGAAGACGACATCGTTCATTTCGAAGACCGTCTTTGTGTCTTTGCGAAGCCTGTTCACCATCTCGATCTTCGTGGGAAAGTGCCTGGCTCCGATTGTTTTGACGTCGAGCACGTGCGATACCTTGAGCAACGTTCCGCTCTTGGCGTACATCTCCTCCTGCCACTGGATAAACAGGCTCTTGTCGACCCACATCTTGCGTTTGTAATACGGCGCGTCCTTGACCGTTGCGTCGAGCGTCAGCACGTAACAGGAATGTCCCTCAAAATCCTCTTCGCCGGTGAGCGTTGCGGCATACTTCTTGTGCAGCGCATCGGATTCCAGCGCATCCTCGTACGATACGTCGGAGCCCATCATGCCTTCCTTGAGCATATGGCCGGAGATCTTGACCACATCCTGTTCGGACGGGAAATAGATCCACAGTTCTTTGTTGATTTTAAGGTATTTGGTGCCTTTGTCCTGGGGGTTGGTGAATTCCGCGAGCGCTTTTTCCGCGCCGAGGCCGAGGGCCTTCATGGTTTTCGTCCGTACCTCACCCCCCACGTGGATCTCCATGGTTGCGGTGTAGGAAATGGTGCCGTAGTCTCGGTTCTTGTCCATGGCCGACAGGATTTCGGCCGGAGTAAGGGCGAATGAAGAATTGATAAAAGGTATGATGAAGAACAGTGCCATGATTTGAAGCGATCTCATAGGTGCCTCCCGTTTCTATCAGAATGAAAAACAATCATCTCAATTTACATTTTCACTGCCGCGAAGCGGCGTTCCAAAAAGGTTGCGTTGCGAAGGGGCGACGCTGCGCGAGCGTAAGCCGAGCGCAGTGGCGCGCCCCTTTGCTGGAGGGGGTGTGCCCCGGATCACCGTCGCACCCCACCGGCATTTCCGCTTTGTCATTCGGGTTCGATGGAAGCCGGGGCCAGGGGGAAACGCGAAGCGGTGCCCCACCAGCTGATCCATGATATTTATCAGGTCAGACACTCTTTATCGCATCCACCACATTCATCCCCGCCGCCTGGCGCGCGGGCGCCACCGACACGAGCGCGGCGAGCACGGTGCCCAGGACAACCGAATAGAGTACCTGTGCCGGGCCTACCGTCGGATACAGCACATTGTCAAGAGGAACGCTTATCCTGCTCATGAACGCCGTGAGATCGAGCCCGTGCGCATGGAAGACCGCGACGGCCGCGCTTCCCAGCGCGACTCCCGCCAGGCTCCCCACAAACCCGAGCATCATGCCTTCGGCAAGAAAGATAACAAGCACTTCTCCCCGCTTGAAGCCCATTGACTTGAGAATGCCGATTTCCTTCCGCCGCTCCAGCACCGCCATCATCATGATGTTGCTGATGATGAACGCGCCGAGCAAAGCGATAATCACGTAGATCCAGTCGTAAATCCGAGTGACCAGAACTACCGTGGTGTAGGTATCGCCGACCCGGGTCCACGACGTTACGCTTATTGACGTATCGGATATTCCGGACCGGATGCGGGCGGCAATCTTGTCTGCCTTGCGGTAGTCCTTGAGCATGATGATAATCTGCTGGACGGCATTGCCCGTGCGCAGGAGGTCCTGGGCGTCGCTCAGGCCGATCTGGAACATCATATCGTCGAACACGTTCATGCCCGTGGAAAAGAGCCCCGCCACCACGAATTTTTTCAAGTGCAGAGCGTAGTCGCTGCCGGATGTCATCACGCGCACCGTGTCGCCCACTCGAAAGCGAAGGTTCTTCGCCATTGCGCTGCCCATGATGAGGTCGCGCGGGCCTCTCAGGTATCGGCCGCCCGGAAGGATCGACTTCTGCAGGAGAAGAAGTTGCTTCTCCTTTTCCGGATCGCCGGCCAGGGCAAGCGCCGACTTGTTGAGACCTCCGTTGGACAGAAGCACGCCGAAGGTTATGCGCGGGGTGACAAGAGCGATATCACGGGAAACGGCCGGGTCGCGCTCAATGGCACTGATGACCGAATCGGGGTTCGCGACCGTGTACGAGACCGGAAAGAACCTGCTTCGCTCCTCAAACTTCTTCGCGGCAATGCGGATGTGGCCCGCGTCGTTCTTCGTGGCGTTTTTAACAAACGATTGCACGAAGCCTCCCACGAACCCCTGTGCGAACACGATGACCGTGAGGGAAATGGCGACCGAGACGAACGCCAGAATCGAGCGGCGCCTGTTCCTGCCCACGTTGCGGAAGGCGAGACGGATCAGAGAAAACATTTGTTACCTCGTTCAAAGACAATTATTTCACCACAGAGACACGGAGTTCAC
>Ga0181527_1000771_pt1 | contig 35964 bp, 30 predicted proteins | sample PEATcosm2014_Bin_30_FD_119762 | JGI IMG/M metagenome (GOLD analysis project Ga0181527, IMG submission 119762) | Peatland microbial communities from MTU Mesocosm Facility, Houghton, MI, USA - PEATcosm2014_Bin06_60_metaG | ecosystem: Environmental > Terrestrial > Soil > Wetlands > Peat | place...
CATAGGGTCGTGACGCGGCCTCGTTCAAACGGCTTTATCGAAAGCGCGCCGTTGTCACCCTCCCGCCGACCGACCGATTTCTCGTCGGCGCGCTTCCGATAAAGCACTAACGTTTTCAAGGTGGATGTGCTGGTGCAGTTCTGCCTCAAATTCCGCCAAAGTCTTGTATAGGGTCTGATAGCTAACGCAAGCGTCGGGTGGAGTGGTGTAACCATTGCTGGATGCCCGGAGGGCGCGCAGTGCGTTGCCGGCGGCATCATGCTCATGCTCCATCATCGACACCGGATTTCGTACGGTGCCGAAGGGCGCTGGCACGATGGGCTCCTTCTGGATCACGGACTCCTCCATCCTTTCCATATACGGGAACAGGACCATCTCCTCTTTCATCATGTGTGTGGTGAGTTCCTGAGCCAAGCCCTGGAAGGTGGCGCGAAGCTGCAAAAGTTCGGGATGGTGCTCTCCGTGGACCGAGCAAACCTTATCGAAAAGAAGGCCGAGACGAGCAATCTCTTCGCGGGTGTATTTATGGTGTGTGTTCTTGATGTGGGAGATCAGGTCAGCTAACGGCTTCGTTCGCCAATTGGTGTCTTTTGGGAAGGCTTGCCCCGAATGTTGTGCACCTTCGAGCGCCTCCAGCACCTGGTTGACCGGTATATTGGCTGCGCGGCAAGCTTGTTCGAGTGATTGCTTGCCGCCGCAGCAATAGTCGATACCTAATTTCTCAAAAACCCTCGCGGCGCCCGGTTTTTCCAAGGCCAATTCCCGTACTGTCTTTTCTGTAGTCACGCTCATTGCTTCCTCCTCGCGGGCCAGGGTCAATGCCTCATGGCCTCGCTTGATGTATCGATGTTAGGGGAGCAACAGGGGCGTGCCGATGACTTTTGTCACGGCGGTTGAAATAGCGTGTAGCTCGGACCCCCGCTCTTGGGGTCCGCGGCTCTTCTCGCGGAGAAACCAGAAGTCTCAACGACGGAGCTTCGCCCTCGGATTTGGAAGCGTGAATCAAAGGAAGAACCGCAGACCTCAAAGACGGCCGTCTGCGCTACGCTCGCTGCCTGAAAGTTGGCTAATCGCGTGGGGAGGGAACGGGTTTCACTCTGTTGCGACGTTTTCTGCATCGAGCGCCTTCAAGTCGTTGATGAGGACGTTCCGGCCATCGACCTTCAGCATTCCTTCGGCTTGCAAGCGAGAGAGATTCCGTGAAACCAGTTCCCGGACGGTGCCAATTTGTGAGGCCAGTTCCTGGTTGGTGATGGGGAGAGTGACTTCCACACCTTCAGGGGTGCGCTTGCCGGATTCTTGGGCGAGGCGCAAGAGGTAGGATGCAAGCCGATGGCGCACGGTAGTAAATGACAGTTCTTCAATGATTCCCACCAAACGCCGGAGGCGTGCGCCTACGACCCGTAAAACCTTAAGGGCAACCTCGGGATGAGCAAGGCAAAACGCCCTAAAATCCTGCTTGCTCACAAAAAGCAGGATGACGTCGTCCACCGCGGCTGCCGACGCCGGGTATGCTCCCCCATCAAAGATGGGTAGCTCGGCGATAGAACTGCCCGGGCCATCAATACTGAGCACTTGTTCGCGTCCGTTGGGGGAACTCTTGAAAATGCGGACATTGCCGGACTCAACCACATAAAGCCCCGAGCAAGGCTCGCCTTCGCCAAATACCATCTCGCCCGCTGAGTAGTGGCGGGAAACCGTACGCTGGGCAAGGAAACCCAACTCGCTCTCCGTCAGCCCTGAGAAGATGGGAACCTTCGCCAGCGTTTGCCCGGGTTTATACGTGGAGTCCAGCACGGTTGGGATTGTACCAGAGCACCTCGGCCAAGCGCAGGGGTAGGCGTAGTTTGCCTTCCTTCGCGGTTCTTAAAACCGGAATCCCGACCTGTTCATTGCTGCGCAATGAGAAAGGGCCGCGGAGTAATCCCGCTCGGAGCAGGATGACTCCGCGCTACTCGTGCCTGCCCTCTGCCAGGGCACCCACGAGGGGTGCGCCGACGTCGTCGGGATACGTCAGAAAGATGTCATCGGGTTTGAGGTCGCGATGAATCATGCCCAGCTTGTGCGCGGCGTTCAGCCCTCGCGCCGTTTGCTGGAGAATCTCCGCGACTTCGGCGACGGGAAGCGCGCCGCGCCGCTTAAGGACCTCGCGGAGAGATTCGCCTTCCAGGAATTCCATGGCGATGTAGGGCGTACCGTCATCCGCCTGGGCAGATTCGTAAATGGTGACGACGTTCGGGTGGTGGATGCACCCGGTGGAACCCGCTTCATTTTGAAAACGCAGCAGGAAGTCGGGGTCATCGAGAAGTTTGCGGCTCAGGACTTTGAGCGCCACGGGACGATTTCCCACCCCAATCTGCTCGGCGAGGAAAACCGCACCCATGCCACCTTGACCCAGGCGGCGGACCAGCCGGAAGCGGCGCGAAAGACTCGCAGCGAGTTGGGCGTCAATCTCCGTCACAACGGCAAATCCTCAATGCGGCGATTGTAGCGCCGGGCTTGAGCCCGGCATGTGCCGACCTCAAGGTCGGCGCTACAGCAGAGCCCGTGGCGCCGTCGCGCGGGCAGAACTCAACGTCACCGGAGTAGGTCTGCTGGCAAGTGTGGCAGATCTTCATGAGCGCCAGTTAAACTCTCCCGTGGCGCGGATTCTAGCAGAAATATTGTGGCAAAAGCGAGCGTAGCACGGGCCATCGTAGCGCGGACCTCCGCCTTTGAGGTCCGCGGTTCTTCCTGCGCAAATTGAGCGAATGTAGCCTAGCGAGAAACGCAGCACGGCCCATAGAAGATGTGAAATAATTCCGGGAAGAGCAAAAACACCTCACGCCAAGGCGCCAAGGCGCAGAGGCGCAAAGAAAACAAAGCAATTATTCTTTGCGATCTTTGCGTCTTTGCGCCTTGGCGTGAAACCGTCTATTTTTTCACAGCTTCATACGCCGGCATTTGAAATTAATCGTTTTCTCGACGGAAGAAGCGCAAATGGCAAAGACGGACGCCTGCTCTCGGGTTCTGAAGCGCGAGTGTAGGGAAGAACCGCCCGATACTTCGGGGCGCTACGTTCGCTTATTCGCATCCGGAGATCACAGCCGCAGACTTATGGGAATCTCAATTCTTCTTGCGTTGCCCCCCTATGAGTCACCGGACTTCACCCCGCACCCCCGTTTCCGTCAGCATGAGCCCCCAAGCACGGCCCCCATGATTTTCGCGCATGCTTCAGTAAAAATCTGACGAAAGGCAGAATCTTGTGCTTGCGAAGGTTTGCCCAAACCCGCCTGTGGGCTTACCAGTAAAAAGACGCCAAAGGGGCCGACCGGTCAGGCTAAGTCTATGAAAACAATAGAGAACAACCCTAATATGAGAACGGTGTTTTAATGCTAACTCGCTGAAAATAAACACCTTACAAGCCAACCGTTCGGGGACTTGCGGTCAATCTTGGGCAATTGCGGGGTATCCACAATAGAAGAGCAGGACGGGGCTGAATTTCGTTTGCATCAGTAGGATGTCAATGATCCGATCGCGGAAGCAGTAGCAAGTGGCAAACGGAGAGTGGCGAGTGAGAAGAAGCAGCAAAATCTCAAGAGGGAAAAACGGGGAGCGCCGACTGCCAAACCCCGCGTGACACGCACCCAGTATCGGCTATCGGTCGTGTCAGGTGAGAAGATGAACCAATTTGCCGACTTCGAAAATCGCACATCACCCAAATCACTCATTCACCCGATGGCCAGATGACCCGATGGCCCGATTTCTCAATCGCCCCTTCACCGCTTCTTCGGCTTCTTCTCGGGCTTGGAAGCGGGCTTCACTGCCTTAATGGGCTTGGCAGCCGCAGCCGGCATGGCCGGGGCTTTCGCAGCACTGCCCTTTGCGCCGGCCTTGGCGGCGGGTTTTGCCAATGCTGCCGGCGGAGCGGCGGTGGTGGTTTCCTCGCCCTTGTGGGGATGTGAAGGTGATGGATAGGCGACCGATTCCCTGCCCTTCTTGCGAGGATGGGCTGCCGGTGATTCGGGGGGCGCTTCCTTCCCCTTTTTGGGCGGAGGGGTCGGGGGTGGTGGTTCTTTGATGCCGGCCAGCTCGCGCATCTCCTTCATGAGCTGCGGGTGGGATTTGATTTTTCCGTCCAGTTGCAGGGCGAAGATCTTGGAGAGGATATGGTCGAATTCCGGCCCGGGCTTAACCCCCAAGGACTGCAATTCCGTGCGTGGCAGGCGGGAGCGGATCTGTGGGAACTTGAACAGGAAACTCTTAATACGATTCTGCACTTTGGCGTTCTTGGTGTTGGCGAGCAGGTAGAACAGCAGCGGTTGGGGCTGCGGCGAAAGGAGGGTGTAGACCTGGCTGGGAAGGCTGGCTTTGGCGCTGGCCAGTGCGCGCTCGAGCTTCTTGGCGTCGTGCTCCAAGCTGAGCGCCAGCTTGATGGCCTTACTTTCGCCAATGATCTTTTTGGCTAAACGCGCCTTGTGCTCTCCCCCCAGTTTTTCCACCAGGCAGTGGAAATTCGGCAGGAAGGGATCAGCGCCAGGAGCATTTTGCAGCACGTTATGGATACGCGCAAAACGATCGTAAGGTAGATGCAGCGAGGCAAGTTTCTTATCCAGGCCGCCGAGGAGATTCCGGTCAGAGAGTATTTTGAGAACGCGCCCCGGCTGATCCTCGTGCAGAATGGCAGCCAACTCCCGCGCCTGCTGGTCAGAATCCAAGCGTTCCCAGGCGCCCTCTGCCAAAGCCGCGTCGAACCAGCGCTGGGTGCGTTCATCCGGCTTAAAGTCGAGCCGCATTCCTAGACGCAGCAAGCGAAAGATCCGGGAGGGGTCGTCAAGAAAGCCGTGGGATTGAAGGGCGCGAATTTCGCGCCGCTCGATATCGCCAGCGCCATTGGTGGGGTCGAGCAGCAAGCCGCGGGAGTTGGGGTGGAGCGAGACGGCGATGGCGTTGATGGAGAAATCGCGGCGCTTCAAGTCCTCAAAAACCGTGGTGGGCCGAACCTCCGGCCGCTGCCCGGGACGCGAGTAGAATTCCTCCCGGCACATCGCCAGCTCAGCGCGCACGCCATTGTTAAAAAGCAGCTCGGAGGCGTTTAGCTGTTCGTCAAGATTTTGGTATTCCAGCGCCAAAGGGGGCTCACCGACAGGCCCTCGCGCGCCGCGACCGGATTTAGTGGATTCGGCAGTGGGTATGGCGCGCAAGATTCGTTGGGGTGGGCCCTCGACGATAAAGTCGAGGTCGCGCACCACCTGCTGGCCGTAAGTGAGATCGCGGACAGCGCCACCCACCAAGTAAAGGTTAAGTCCCTGCTCGGCCGCCAAGCGGCTGATCAGAGTAAGCACCGCATACTGTTCCGGGGAGAGCCGGCTTTCCATCAGGAAGTTGTAGTCGCTCATGGCGTTTGGCTTCCAGCGTTCTCCCGGGCCTCAGCTTCAGGCTCGAGGATGATGTAATTGATATACTTCCTTCAACCGTTCTTTCAGCACGTGCGTGTAAATCTGGGTCGTGGAGATGTCACTGTGACCCAACATCAGTTGAATCGATCGCAAATCGGCGCCCCGCTCCAACAAGTGCGTGGCAAACGAATGCCGAATCAAGTGCGGAGTGAGCCCGGTGGCCAGTCCGGCACGTCGGCCATAAGCCGCCAGAATCTTCCAAAAACCTACTCGGGACAATGCCCCACCCCGGCGGTTCAGGAAAAGCCAGGGAGAGTTGCGCTTTCCCGCCAAGACGGCGCGTCCGGCAAGGAGGTATGCCTCCACGGCGCGCAACGCGGATTTGCCCACCGGAATCAGCCGTTCCTTGTTACCCTTTCCCAAGCAGCGAATGATGCCCAGCCCCATATCGAAATCCGCTGCGCCAACATGCACAAGTTCGGAAACGCGCATTCCGGTGGCGTAAAGCAATTCCAGCATAGCCTTGTCGCGAAGCCCGCGAGGGGTGGAGACATCCGGCTGCGCGAGCAATTGTTCAACCTCTTCTGCCGTAAGGTACTTGGGCAGCGACTGGTCAAGCTTGGGCGCCTCGACATCCGCGGTGGGATCCCCCGTCAGGCGGCCCTCCCGCACCAGAAACCGGAACAGATTGCGCAAGGAGACCAGATGCCGGGCCACCGAACGTGCAACCAAGTGCCGATCGTAGAGCTCCTTGAGAAAGGCGCGGATGTCGTCGCGATCAACCGCCGATGGAGATTTTCCCCGGCGGTGAAGAAAAGCCGAGAATTCCGTGAGGTCGCGGCGATAACTCTCAATGCTATTGGCCGCCAATCCTTTTTCAACACGCGCAAAGTCCAGAAACAAAATCACTTCCGGGATCAGGAGGGGGGGTGACGAGACAGGGAGACAAGCACTCAGCTCCTGTGAGGGTCCCGCGGCGGGCCGGGGCACCTCGACGGGACTGGTCCGTGCAGGGGCTCGATGGCGGTGGTCGCGGCTCGGCATGCTAGCCAGACTGGAACGAATCCTCAATTCAATACCAAGCAAGGGCGGTTGGACGATAAGAGGCAGTCCTCCCCAGGCGGGCGGCAGGTGTCGAGAGCTCTCCTCCCGCTTATATTTAAGCCATCTTTTATCAGGCGATTAGGAGCTATTTCCAAATGGGGCGCCCCAATTCGTCGTTGAAATACTTGACAGGCCCGACCCGCGCCTTATACTAGCACAAGCTATTTTCAGTGGCCAAGAAGGATTTAACAAAAGATTGCGTTGAGATAAAGAAATATTATTTGTGAAAAACGGCCCCTCCTCAACCCGTAAACGCGTGGTCATTCGGAAGCTCGATAAAGGGCTCATCAAGGGCTTTGTCGACCCCAACGGCTACCTTGCGAGCGAGATTGAAGTGCTGGACCGCGAAGGGCGGCTGGTCCATATCCCCATGTCCGAGATTAAGGGCGTGTTCTTCGTGCGGGACTTTGAGGGCAACCCGGACCGTGCAGAGCGGAAAGTCTTCCGCAGTCGACCCAGGCTGGCCGGACTCTGGGTGCGGATGACCTTCAAGGACAGCGAAGTTCTAGAGGCACTCCTTCCCAACAATCTCCTGGAAGTTGATCCGTTGGGATACCTGGTTACTCCTCCGGATGTCTACTCGAACAACCTCCGGATCTTCATTCCCCGCACTGCGCTCACCGAAATGGAAGTCTTGGGCGTGATATCGGATGGAGTGGTCAGGCGCATGTCGCAACGCGCCGCCCAAGCGCGGGCCACCGCCACGGGCGAGCAACAGTTCGGCCTCTTTACGGCAACAAATCCCCCGGAAAAGAAATAACGGCCCGGAGCTGAACCGACAAGTGGAATGGTGTGGTTACTCACCGGCTCCTCGGCATCGGCGAAACAGTTCAATCTTATTGGCGTCTCAAGGAGGGGGAAGGGTGGCTTGCACGGGGGGCAATTCCATCCGTTGATGAATGGCGTAAAGGACGAGTTCCAACCGATCGGAAACCCCGACCTTATCGTAGATGGTGCGGAGATGGTTCTTGACCGTCTGCTCGGAAATGGAGAGGTGCGTGCTGATTTCCCGGTTACGCCAGCCCTGCATCAAGTAGCTGATGATGATCTTCTCCCGGCGGGTCAGGGTATCGACAGGGCGGGGTGGGTTATCCGGTCGCGCCTCCAGAAGTTTCGCCATGGTGGAAACTTGCTTTTTGGGAATCCAGGTCTCTCCCTCGGTAACGCGCCGGGCGCACTTGACGAAAAGTTGCGGGGCAACCGTTTTGAGAATTACCCCGGCTGCGCCACTGCGAACATGGCGCATCGATGATTCGTCGGATGAATCGGACGAAGAGGAAGCGGTGGCGACAATCTTACATTGAGGAGCCACCTCGAGCACTGCGGAAATCAGATTGCCGCTGCTCGCGGCGAGGATTTCTTCCTGGATGAAAACCACATCAGGCCGAAAGGTTTCCGCCTTCGCCAAGACCTCGGTGGCATTCTCAGCCTCAGCCACGACGCGGAGATCATCCTCCACGGCAAGGAGTTTCTTGAGGCCAAGCCGGAAAATGCCCTCCCGGTCAGCCACGAGGACGCGTATTTTTCCTTTTGAAAGCCGGGCTGTTCCCATTCGTTGATCCCGCCTCAATCGTTCTGGGCGAGCTCCTCGCGAGCCCCCTTCAGCGAATGATAACTGCGATCATAATCTAGATGGAATGTCTTTTGCGAGAAATCTCGGGGCGGCCGGGAGTGCTAGTCAGTCGCTTTCGGGGGGACGCTTGCCCCCAGATCCAGTCCGGGGCACGGGACGCAATTCGTACTCATCAATCACTGCACCCAGCCCCTGAACCTGCCCGTGCTGGTTCCATCTCACGACTCGTCCTTGACACAAAAGTTCTAATGGAACTTTGGTCACCTCAGGGGGAAGCACCACCTTGATCGACACCGAGGTTGCCCGGTGCAGGCGGATCGGAATCTCGATGAATAATCCGCCGCCGCTGATGTTGCCGGTTTTGCCCATGGCTTGCTTTGGGCTCCCGGCGCGACTCTTCCACTGGATTTCAACCGGAAGTTCCACCGGAATTCGCTGACCTGTGCGACGCTGATTTATACTCATCATGACTCCCCCGGACAAGTCTACACGAGAAGCTTAGACCTTTTCCAGCCGCCTCGCAAGTGGTAGCGAGGGTAACTCATCAACTTTCTGCTTGCGCGGGCGAAGAAGCTACATACCGGGGTGGCGGGAATGGCGCTCCCTTGAGGGTTCACCCCGGTATGCGCTCTGACTGCCACTACCCAACAGCCCGTCCCCAGTACAACCGGAGAGGGCTTATTCCAGGTAGCCGGAGGCCTTGCGCTTGCGGCCGTTCCAGCTCCTTTTGCCTCACCCACCACTTCGGAGGTAAGGCACTGTCGAAGGGAATCTACCCGATTTGCACACCTCCACCAAGATCACCACTGTACCATTACTTTTGTACTGGAATCAGAAGTCAGGAGTCAGAAGCCAGAATTCAGGATTTAGGCTCGAGGTGAATTCTGACTCCTGCTCTGCTGACTCCCGGCTTCTATGGTACGCTTGCCCATGTATGTGACGGCGCGTGTGGACCCCGCTCCTGTACGCAAGGTTTCCGAGACGGAGCCACTCATCACAGGGAGATCATCATGAACCTCGGCGAACTTGCATCCCAACTTGGATGCCAACTGGAAGGCCCGGAGGAATTGGAAATCACCGGGGTGGCGGGAATGGACGAAGCGAATGCCGGCGAAATCACTTTTCTTTCCAACCCCAAATACCTACCGAAGCTGCACACCACGCGCGCTGGGGCGATTATCGCCGGCTCGGACGTCGACACGCTGGGCAAGCCGGTGCTGCGTTCCGCCGATCCCTACATGTCGTTTGCGCGGGCGATCGAGATTTTCTATCCACTCCAGCGGCCACCCGCGGGAATACATCCCACCGCCGTCATCGCCCCCGGCGCGAAGCTGGGGCGCAATCCCTCCATCGGCCCCTATGTGGTCATCGAAGCCGGCGCCGAGATGGGTGACGATTGCGTGCTCAAAAGCTTCGTCATGATTTACCCGGGAGTGAAGATCGGCGATCGTTTCTTCGCTCACTCGCACGCCGTGGTGCGAGAGAACGTCCGCATCGGCAACGACGTGATCCTTCAGAACGGTGTGGTGATTGGCGGCGACGGCTTCGGTTTTGTGCCGCGCCCGGATGGAACATATTACAAGATCGTGCAAGCCGGCATCGTCGTTATCGAAGACGGCGTAGAAGTTCAGTCCAACAGTTGCATTGACCGCGCCGCCGTGGGTGAGACGCGCTTGCGTCGCGGCGTTAAGGTTGACAACCTGGTGCAGGTCGCGCACGGCTGCGACATCGGCGAGAATTCCCTGCTCTGTAGCCAGGTGGGAATCGCCGGCAGCGCCAAACTGGGGCGCAACGTAATCCTGACCGGACAGGTCGGCGTGGCCGGGCACTTGACCATCGGCGACCACGTGATTGCGACCCCCCAAACCGGCGTGCCGAACGATGTCCGGCCCCATACGACAATTTCCGGTTCCCCCGCCGTCGACCACGACGTGTGGCTGAAAGCCTCGGCCGTCTATAAGCGCCTGCCGGAAATGTTCGCGGCTTACCGCAAGATGAAAGGCCTCCTCGAAAAGGAGAAGTCCTGAGCCCGGCACAAAGAGAGCATTTTGCAAAGCGGTCATCGACCACGCGGCAAAAATCAAACTTCGCCACTCCCGGAGGAATGCTGACACATGACGGTCAACGTAAAGGTTGCGAAGCTACACCCTGCGGCCCTCCTGCCGAACTATGCGCACCGAGGCCCCTTCGGAGATTTGGCTGCTGATGTGTCGGCTTTGGAGGCAACAGAATTTGCGCCGGGAGAAATCAAGGCCCTTCGCACCGGACTCGCCTTCGAGTTTCCCCCGGAATTCGGCGCCCTCGTCGAGGACCGCTCCGGGTCGGCTTTGAAAGGAATTTGCACCCTGGCGGGGGTCATCGATCCCGGCTACCGCGGCGAGTTGAAAGTCGTTCTTATCAACCTGGGCAAAGAGCTTTTTCGAATAAATGCTGGGGATCGTATTGCGCAGTTGCGCATTATCCGGCGAGTGGGAGTGGAGTTCACCGAAGTCGATTCCGTGTCCTCTACTGAGCGCGACGCGCGCGGGTTTGGAAGCACGGGAACGTAAAGGCTCGCCGCTCTCAACCCCACCTAGGGTTTTTCGGCCACCGACTCCGCTTCTCCCAACGGCCATTCTTCCGGGTCGAGCCCCTTCAGGATGGCTTGGCGCGTTTGATCAATCAGTTCCCGCCGTTGCTCAAGGGCATAATTCTCGGCGGAAATGGGATCCTGAATGGTGATGCGGACCCGGCCGGGACGAATCACGAACTGGCCTTTCGGCATGATCTTGTGAGCGCCCGAAACCGAAATCGGAACGATCAGCGCGCCGGCTTTGATGGCCATGATGAATAGGCCTTTCTTAAACGTCTGAAGGCGGCCATCGCGACTGCGCGTGCCTTCCGGAAACGCCAGAAAAGAGTTCCCCGCTTGCATGGAGGCCACCGCGCGCTCGACCGCCGCGATGGCCCTCTCGCGGTTCTTGCGATCGACAGGAATGAAACCACGATAAACCATGGCCCGTCCCAAAACCGGCACGCGGAAGAACTCCTGCTTGCCCAGCACCAGAACGGGCGGAAGGATGGTAATCACCGCCGGTGGATCGCAGTTACTCTGATGGTTGGGCATGTAGATGGCGGCGCGGCCAAGCGGAATTTTTTCCAGTCCGTGCACCTCCAGGCGAACACCGGAGAGCCAAAGCGCCATCCGGGCTCCCGTGAGGCCCACCTGATAAAGCTTGTCGGTGTCCTTCGTCAGCCAGGCGTGAATCAGAAACGGCAAGCCGATGACCAGGATATAAACAAAGGTGACGAAGCTGACAAAGATCGCGCGGATCATTTATTCCCCGGGGATGAATGGGTTACACCCTTCAGCCAGCCTTCACGCACCCGCAACTGGTCGGGACTGGCCTGCGGGTCTTCCTCAATTTGAATCGAGATTTGCGGGTTTACCCCGATCCGGAATTTGAGGACGCGGGTTTCGCCTTCCCGCGCGATCTGGAGTTCCAAGGCCTGGCCGGGCCGCCAGAAAGGCAAAGTGGGATTGGGGCCCGCGGGCAGCAGATCCCCATCTGCCATGATGAGTACATCTCCCGGTTGCAATCCGGCGCGTTGCGCATCGCTCCCGGTGTCGACAGAATCTACTTGCAGCAGACCCCCGGAATTCCGCGATGCGGAGAAGCCTTGCAGCGGCAATTCCTCCGAATGCGTCTTGAGGAGCAGTCCGGCATATCCCATGTAGGTGGAATAGTCGAGTTCCTGCGTTCCCTGCACGTAGTCCGCGAAGAACCGATTCGTGTCAAACGCGGGCGCCAGTTGGGTGAGAATCGAACTGAGGTCCGCGAGGGTGTAAAAGCGGCCCCGGCGCGCAAAATCCTGATTGAGGCGGCGCATCACGTCATCCAGACCCGCCTGGTTATCGCTGGCATGGCGGATGCCCAGATCCAGCAAGTAGCCGAGCAATTCGCCTTTGTTGTAGTACGACAGGCTGCGGGCGGAACGATTGTAGTCGGAATATTTCTCCAGCCACGCTTCCCGGCCTGCCATCTCGACACTCTGGAAGCGACGCGCGCTGTGGCCTTGCAACACCTGGATGGCGCCGGCGACGCGCGCATAAAACGTCTTGTGATCGATAAGTTCCGCGCGCAGCAAAGCTAACTGGGCATACGTGTTGGTGACGCCCTCGCACAGCCACAAATCCCGCGTGTCGTTGCCGTTGAGGTAGTCCACGGGCTCGAGGGACTGGGGCCGGATACGTTTGACGTTCCAGGCGTGAAAGAACTCGTGAGCCACGACACTTTCCAGGTAGCCCTCGTCGTCACGCAGGGCGGAAGCCGGGATGGCAATGGCCGCTCCATCGCCATGTTCCATGCCGCCCGTCGACCCATCCTCGCGTAGAAAATGCAGGATAAAAGTGTAACGACGGAAGGGAAGGTCCTGCATCAATGTGGTTTCTTCCGCCGTGATCCTCTGGATGGAATTCAGAATGCGGCCGGGGGAATAATCGCCGCGATCGGCATCGATGATCAAGCGGATAGTGGCGTGTTTCATTTCGGCCGCGGATGTACCCGGGGGAATAAAATCCTGCGGGTACGAGAAGTCCTCGAAATGGCCCGCCTCGACGGGGCTATCCACCAGCGCGTCGTAATTTGCGGCCTGAAACTCATCACCTTCGCCTTCCAGGAATGTCGCCAATTTCCAACCGGCCGGAAGCCGGTACTTGACTTGCACCGGCCGTTGGCGCTCACGGGGCAGGTAGAAAAGGACCATCGCCAGGTTCAGGAAGGAATGATCGCCATCCAACATGCTGTCGAAAGGGCCATCCGCGTTGGCATAAACCGAGTAGTGGAAGGCAAGGTCGCTGCAAGGCCGGTTCGGTCCGCGCCAGGTGTTCAGATCCTCGCGGTTCAAATCAGCGGGTTGGCCATCGCAATCGCCTTTCATGTCTTCCACGTTTTTCACAAAGTCGCGAATCTGGTAAAGGCAGTTCCAGGTGGGAATCTGAATCTCCGTGCCCGCGCTCGCGCCGGCAATGTTCATCGTGACTTGCACCAGGTGCGTTTCCGGCGCGCGCAAATCCACCTCATAGTGAATCGGCTGAGCCGCTTCGGTGCCGCAAGGGATTAAGAAGAGCAGGACCAGAAGAAGCCGACGGCAATGGGAACCCTGCGGGTGCAGCAAAGTCCATTGGCGGGAATCGAAGCACTGCCACCGCAGTTTCAGGTTATCGGCGTTGCGAACAGTTGAATGTTTGTGGCGCAAGTTAGTATTGGGCGCTACCGACAACGAATATGAAGCGAGCATGCTGATCCAGAATGGCAACAATCATTTGTTTCAATCCATAGCGGCGCGTTCAACAATATAACATCTCGCGGCTTCAGGACGATTCCACAATCTTCGGAAAACCCTTGCCTCAATTCTGAATTCGGAAGTCGGGAATCCATGATCCTCGTCCCGCCCCGCCCCCCCAAAGGTGTGTGCGTGAAGTAGGCGCGTGCGGAACACTTCAGAATTCACAATTCACAGTTTATAATTTCCTTCCAACGCCTTTCTCCTTTTATTTCAATACCATCACGGGTTCGCGCCGATAAGTGGCTTGTTTTTCTTAAACATCACGGCCTCGGGGCGACTTTGACCGAAGTCAAATCTTGTATCTCACTTGTTTTCATAAATATGTCGGGTAATACCTTCATTTTACCATCCTTTTTTCTTTCCTTTGCCTAGCCTATTTTTGGAGTTTGTAACCTCATTATTTTCAATCACTTGATTTTTCGTAGCTGTCATTGTAATTCCCCATCTCTTCGCTAAGCCGCTGGTTTTTCATAAACTTCACAGGTTCGCGGGGGGACTTTCCAGATTTCCTCCTCGCGACCGTGGCCTTTAATCTTCTGTAGGGCCGAACGGCGTTCGGCCTTGGGGCTGGTCAACCTGGACTGGACGCGAGAGCGAAAACCGGAGCGCGCCCTTTCAGGGCGAGATGCCCACACGACCGTCCCCTGCACCCTGGACGTTGTCCGTCTGCCGACGGACTGTGATAGACTGCCCCTTCGGGGCTCCGCGGCCAAGTTCTTTTCAGTCATTCTCGGTTTTGGCGATAGGGCCATAGGACCGCCTCCCGGTCGCCTTGCTGGCGGCAGCCCTCTTTTCGGTTATCGTCGGTTTCTTCCTCAGTGCCATGAGCGCCTCTCTACGTGCGCGGATGGGGCGTCTGCAGCGGTGAGGCATAGCCTCGTGCCACACCCCGCGGCACAAGGGCAATAGCCTCACGCCAATAATACGGCTTGTGGGCTACATAAGTCAATAGGTTTATGGATGGGTTGAGTAATGATGTCCAACGGGTCGAACGCGATGGACAACATGGCCGAAATCTTCCCGTGCGTCAGCCCGCCAAGCGGTCGCAAGGAAGTGTAGCGGCAGAGGGTGAGCGGGTCGCGGCGATGGTAACCCGGGGTGCAACGTGAGTTCGCAGCATAGAGCGAGACACGGCGACGGTTAGTGGCTTTCTTAGTGTTCCGTCGGGTGGTATAAGGTAGTGGTCGTGATTTATGGAGAGGAGAACAGCTATGAGAAAAATAATCTTGGCGGTTGGATTGGTTGTTCTCGCAGCGGTCCAAACAGTGATTGCTGTGCCGCGTGTGCCTGACATCCCTACAGGGTCGAAGTTCTACATCGAGAATAAGAGTCAGTCGGATGAGTCCGTGCGTTTCGCCATGCTGCTCGCGAGCAGATTGGGGAAGGAAGAGGGCGGCAAAAATTATTCCAAGCCCGGCTTCCCGATCGTGGAGAATCGGGCTGACGCCAACTACGTCCTGCGGATTATGGTGGTGTTTCGCCCAGACAAGGAAAGCACGTGGGTCATGCTGAACACGTGGTTATTGGACGCGAATGGCAAAGAGTTGTGGTCAAAGGATTATTCTTCTTTAGACCCCAACTCGACGTCTGCGTTCGTGAATTACGGTGCTGCTGGTGGTTTGCTCCATCGCCTTACAGGTGAGGGTTCAGACCCTCGTACTGTGGTGGAGTTATCGGACAACCTCAAATCGGCACAAGTGAACAGCGACGGTAAGAGGGCCGGCCTATTGGGTTGGAGAAAGCACTAGACGTGATTTTGCACATAAACGTGCCGTGGTAGGTGAGGGGACGCCTCCGCCCTACCTCAAAAACCTCTGAATTTGCGCCTAGGATGCCACAGGAAATGTGTCGAGAGAGTGAGCCGCGTATTTGATGGTGAGCAGGTAACGCAGAGTTTGTGCATTTCAAACTCTGCGGTCCTTCTTGATAGATGATGTCGTTAATATTAATAATCATACACGAATATGGTCCACGCCAAAGCTGCCGCAAAGCGGGTATCGGGTGGCAGAGGAAGAACCGCAGAGTCTCACCGCAGAGACTCTCCGCTACCTGCTGATTTGCCAGTTAATCAAGCCTTTTTCCACTTTGAGCAAGAACGGGATTTCCGAAAAATATCTGGGCTGCTATGTTTTTCCGCTGTTTCTATTTCCTGAATGCCGAACTTACGTAAATGCCTCTTTAACGACTTTCCGATTCTTGCATGAACTGCCTGAAAAGGGGTAGCGCTGCCAGACTCAACAGACTCATTCAACGCCCCAATGTAGGCTGGCTGATTTTTTCGAGCAAGCTCCAATATCAATTCGTGTGTGTCGAAATCTGCCCTCATGAGCTTAATGGCGGGGGAAATTTCCTTCTCAAGCTTGGCAAATGCGTCCGGCATAATTTCTCCTTGAACCTAGGCACTATTGAACGACCCAGCCATCTTAGGACTTGATCAATGTGTACTCCACAGAAAAATTAGGCGGGCCACGGAGTCGCCGCAGCGACCATTTCTGTCCGTGGGCTTTTTTCCTGGATTCAGTTGCTCGCGCCGGACTAGTCCCATACGCGCGTCCCCGCACGACGCTGCACAACGATGCTCAGGCCTGTGGCTCGGAGCTTTGCCGGAATTTCCAAAAATACAGCGCTGCGCCCAGCAAAATCGTCAGTAGTCCGAGCGCTGATTCCTTAGGGCGTAGCGCGGCCGTGTAAAGGAGCATCCAGGTGCTCGCCACGATAAAGAGGGCGGGCGCCAAGGGGTAACCCCGGCTCACCACCGCAAGTTTCTTCCACCCCTCCCGCCGGCGGAGGCGAATAGACCCTGCCACCGCCAGAGCGGCAAAAAAAATCAGAGCGAACCCAATGTAATAAATCAGGCTCTCAAACGTCCCGGTCAAAATCATCAGTGCGGCGGCCAAGGTTTGATAGATGATGGCATACATGGGCGTCCCCCATTGAGGATGGATTCGCGCCGCCGTGGGGAAAAAGCAGCGGTCAATCGCCATGGCGAAGTAAACACGCGGCCCGGCAATCACCATGGCGCTCACGCAGGAAAGCAATCCCACCGACATGATGGCGCTGAAGATATTTCCTCCCCGCAGGCCGAAAAGCGCGCCGGCGGCGGCCTCGCCGACGGCCACGACGCCTTTCATCGATTCCAGCGGCAGCGCGTAGATGAACGCCACGTTTAGCAACACATAAAAAGCCGCGACGGTGAGAGTCCCCACCACCAGCGAGGCGGGGATCGTCCGCTCGGGCGTTTTCATTTCACCGGAAACGTAGGTGGCCGCATTCCAGCCGCTATACGCGAACATCACAAAGATCAAAGACACCGCAAACTGCGCGGGCAGGCTGTGGGTTGAGGTGCGAACCGCCACTTGCGAAAAATGGCCCACGCTCCCGTGGCCAATGACAAAAGCGAAGCCGAGGAATAACAGCAGCGCTCCAATCTTGAGCCCGGTGAGAAGGTTTTGGACCTTGGCCGCCGGTCTGAGTCCAACCACATTGATTATCGAAAAGACCACCACGATTCCCACCGCCAGCCATTGCCCGTGGCCGGTGTGGAACCATCCTTGAGCGCCTCCGGAATCTGCTGCCGCTCCCGCTACCGCGAAAGAGGGGAAGAAGTGGGAAAAGTACTGGGAAAATGCGAGCGCCGCTGCCGCAATCGGCGCCGAGAAGCCCGCGAAGAACGAGATCCATCCGCTGAGAAAGCCCCAAACCGGGCCCCAGGCCTCGCGCAGGAAGATGTACTCACCCCCTGACTCCGGAAGATTGACGCCCATTTCGGAGTAACAGAGGCAACCGGCGACGGCAACGATGGCGCCCACGACCCATATACCTAGAACCAGCGAGGGACGCCCCAAATCACCGGCCAAAAACCCCGTAGTGGTGAAGATGCCGGTGCCAATCATATTGGCTATCACGATGGCCGTGGTGTGGCTGAATTCCAGTTCTCGGCGTAAAGTAGGTTGAGCCACGCTGCGGTTCTCCGATGCCATTGATAGCGATTGCCCTCGCGCAAGGCCCACGCTGTGCCGCAAGCCACGCGAGGAAGTGCAGGTCAAAGCCTAGGGTGGAAACAAAGGAAGTGCAAGAGGGTTTCTAACCCATCTCGACAACATCCCAAGATGCCGGTAGAATCCAAGTCATGCGGAAACTAACTCATGGCTTCTTTCTCCCACGCTTATTGGCGGGATTGCTCCTGTTGGCGGCCACGCTGCTCCTTCTCGGGCCGGCGCAGTTGCCTATTGCCGATGCAGCAACGCCGGCAGGACAAGGCCTTGCGGGCGCGACCCTGATCAAGAAGGTCCCCTACGTGCCGACACCCCAGGACATCGTCGAGAAAATGCTGGAGTTGGCCAAGGTGACATCCGACGATGTGGTTTACGATTTGGGATCGGGCGACGGACGCATTGTCATTACCGCGGCCCAGAAATATGGCGCCCACGCCGTGGGCGTGGAAATCAATCCTGACCTCTATCGTCAGTCGAGCGACCGCATCAAGGAATTGGGCCTGGACGACCGGGCGCACATTATGTGCGAAGATATGTTCGATGTTAGCGTGCATCGGGCCACGGTGGTGACGCTATACTTGTTGACCTCGTTTAACGAAAAACTGCGGCCCAAGCTGGAAAGAGAGCTGCGTCCCGGGACGCGAATTGTTTGTCATGATTTTCACATTCCCGGCTGGGATCCCGAGAAGGTCGTCGACGTGACTTCCAAGAACGGGCTTCCCCATAAGATCTATCTCTACATTCACCCGTAATTTCCGTCTGCCTGCGTGCACAGCGAGTGGGGCTCACCCGACCGGGGTGTAAAGGTAATTCCCACTCATCACCCTCGCCGCAGGACCGGTCAACGTGACCTCGCCACCTTGCGGCCATGCCACTTCCAGCGTGCCGGCTTCCGTCCGGACGCACACGCGCCGGTCCGTGAGGCCGTTGAGAATGGCGGCCACGGTGGCGGCGCAGGAACCGGTCCCTGACGACATCGTGTGACCCACTCCCCGCTCCCAAAATCTCACTTCGATTTCGTCCTGGGAGACCAGGCGTACGAACTCCACATTGGTGCGGTTGGGGAAATGCTCGTTTTGCTCGATCTCCTGGCCCAGTCGCAGCCAATCGACCGATTCGAAATCCGCCACAAACACGCTGCAATGGGGATTCCCCATGGAAGTGACGGTGACCGGCAAGTCGCCCCGATAGGTTTTGAGCGGGAAACGAAGGAGGGGAGACGCAGTTGCCGCCGGTTTGAACGGAATTTCTGCCGCGGTGAGAATCGGCGGGCCCATTCGCACGCGGAACATCCATTTCCCTTCGCTCGACTTTCCCCTTTCCAGCGTCTTCAGCCCCGCGAGGGTTTCAATTTCCAGCGTGCGCTTCTGGGGTTTGCGTTGAATGAGGAACGCCCCGGCACACCGAATGCCGTTCCCCGACATCTCCGCTTCACTGCCATCCGCGTTGAAGAAACGGATTCGTGCGTCGTGGCCACGCACTTGGGATTTCATGACGACGATCAGGCCATCAGCGCCGGCCCCAGTGTGGCGATCGAGAATTTTGCGCGCGAATGGGGGAAGGCCGAAGGGAACGCGGCTGTCGTGGACGACAAGCCAATCATTCCCCTGCCCGTGGTATTTGACGAAAGGAATAACTTTGGTCATGTTGGAAATGGCCCGAAACAGCTACGGCGCGGCGGAATTGCCCGCGATGAAAACTGGGGATCGACCGCGGTCACATTTTCCGTAGACGGTAAATTTTGAAGCTGCCTTCGCCCTGAAATTCCCCCTGATCTACGACTTCATAATCTTTGAAAGCCTGAGGGTAAGCCTGCATGACGCTATCAATGGCGTCGCCTTCGCCACGGATAATCCAATCTACCCACTTTTCCGGCTCCGTATGCATTCGGGCCCCGTATTTGCGATTCTGACTCGAGAGGGTATTACGAAAATAGATACCGACTTCCGGCATCACGCAGGGCCACTTCCCTACCGCCACCAGGACGCGTTTCCCGTCATAGTGCTCACGCAGAAATTCGATGATAGCTCGCTGTCGCTGGGCGCGGCAAGGGGTATTCAGGATTCCTTCCTTCACCACCGGCAGTTCCCTGGCGCCTGCCGCTGTCATCACAGCAAACTGTCGTCCCAACAAACCCACGAAAATAATCAGAAGGGCTACACGGAGCTTCTTTCCCAAGCGCGGGGAGAACACAAACGAAGGGAACAGTGCGACCGCCGCAATCATCTCCACACCGTACCGCAGGTTGTAATACGTATGGGGGAAAAGCGTGGGCACATACAGCGGAATCGCGGCGTGCGCCATGGCCTCAATGTAGAAAGGCAGCGGAATGATGAGTAACACGGCAACGGCTCCGCGCCGGGATTCGCGCAGATTTGCGCACCAAGCCACCAAACCTAGCACGGCTAACTCCAGCGCCCAGACGCCGATCACCAGCTTAAGATCTTCCAGGTAATAGCGTGCGGAAAGGAGTAAGCTCCCATCCGTGGGATAAGCGAACGCGGTCGTTGCCAACTGGTGGGCGTAGATATCTTTCGCCGACCCCAGGCCATTGTAGAATTCAAAAGGGTTCTTATAGCGGTAGGCATTGTGGATCATCCACAGCAGGGGGCCTGTGCCGGCGACACTGGCGAAAAAGAGCGCACGAAGGAAGCGCTGCTTCCATGGGTATGGGCGGATCAGCAATACGAGCAGGGTGGCAAAAGGCAGCACGTTCCACCCCTCGTAGCGCGTGAGCGTTCCCAGGAAGGCGGCTGCGGCTGCGCCCGCCAGCGATTTCCACGAGCCCGATTGCGAATAGTGAAATAGCGCATAGGCAACCAGCACCGACCACAAGAGCGCAAGCGGCTCCGTCAGCGGCGTGCTCGCAAGGTAGAGGAAGCTTGGGCACATCAGGGCTCCCGCTAGAGCCACAAGCCCCGCTGCCAGGTTACGATTGATTTCCGCCCCCAGTCGGAAAAGGAGATAAGCGGTCAACGCAAACGCCGTGGAAGAAACCAGTCCCCCGGCCAGGCCCGAGCGCCAAAGAAAATCATTGATTGCAAGGGGGGCGCAAATCAGGTGGTAAAGGGGCAACCAGACGCTGCCAATTTCCTCGTAGCCAGGAGTGATGGAATCAAAGATGCGGCGGGCACCCTCCATATGGGCCAGCCCGTCGCCATAGAGGTTTGACAGTCCTCGGGTGTAGAAAAAGTGGAGGCTGGCGCAGGTTACTCCCAGAATCAGAATGGCCGCTGCGCCGTGCGCGGGGGCGGGAATACGCCAAGGCTGAGATGCGTCGGATTCGACCACAGAATCAGGCATCAAAATGTGTCAATTGTTTGATTTCGCGGTAACGCGATTCAATTTCTCCCGGCGTCAAGCGCAAAAGGCGGCCCAGACCGAATTCTTCCACCGCAAAACTTCCCATGACCGACCCATACACAGCGCCGCGCCGCAGGTTGGCATCCGACAGGTCACCGGTGCGCGCCAGGTGGCCCATGAAGCCGCCCGCAAAGGTGTCGCCCGCGCCGGTGGGATCGTGAACTTCATCGAGGGGGTATGCGGGTACGGTGAAAATGGACTCCGGGCTGAAAAGCGTGGCGCCGTGCTCCCCGCGCTTGATCACCACCACGCGCGGACCAAGTTTGCGAATGCTCTCCGCCGCTTTTTTCAAATTGTTCTGCTTGGAAAGCATGCGGGCTTCGCCTTCGTTGATGAGCAGAATCTCCACTGTCGCCAATACTTTTGCCAGATCCTCAGGCATGCCCTGAATCCAGTAGTTCATGGTGTCAAGGGCGCTGGCGCGGAGGTTGGGCAGGGCGCGGCGAACGTTGAGCTGCAAGACGGGATCGATATTACCGAGAAACAGAAATTGGGTGTCGAGGTAGGCCGCGGGAATCTTGGGCACAAAGCTTTCAAACACGTTGAGCTGGGTTTCATGCGTGTGCGCCTGATTCATGTCGCCCGTATATTCGCCCTTCCAGCGGAAGGTCCGGCCGGCAACTTGTTCCACTCCCCTGGTATCGATGGATCGTTCGTGAAATACCCGGAAGTGCTGCTCCCCAAAATCTTCCCCCACCACCGCGACGACGGAAACCGAAGTGAACCAGCTTGCGGTGACGGAAAAAAACGTCGCTGACCCTCCAAGAATTTCCTCCACCTCGCCGTAAGGCGTGCGAATAGAATCAAACGCAATCGAACCAACCGCCAGGAGCGACATAGGGATACCGTTGACCTCGCGAGAGTGGATTGACCGACAGCTTTTTACTTCAGATACTTGCCCACCAGCAGGGCCAGCTTTTTCTTGGTCGCGGTGGGAATCATCTGGCGATCGGTGAGGATCGCGTGGGCAAGCGCCGAAGCGCATTTGCAATTCCGCGCCTCAGGGAGAGAACGCACCGCGCGCCGCACAATCTTCTGGGAATTCTCTACGTTGCGCGAAAGATAGTCAAGTACCTGCGCTACCGTGACGGCATCGTGATCGGGGTGCCAGCAATCGTAGTCGGTCACCATGGCCAGCACGGCGTAACAGATTTCCGCCTCACGCGCCAACTTGGCTTCCTGAAGGCTGGTCATTCCGATGATGTCCATGCCCCATGACCGGTAAAGGTTTGATTCCGCCTGGGTGGAAAACGCCGGGCCTTCCATGCAAAGGTACGTCCCACCCTTGTGAAACGCCACGTCGAAGCCGGCACATGCTTCCGCGAGGACGGCCACAACCGTGGGACAAACGGGAGCATCGAATCCGACGTGCGCCACCAGCCCGCCCCCGAAAAACGTGGAGATGCGCTGGCGCGTGCGGTCAACGAACTGGGTGGGCAGCGCCATGTCCATCGGGTGGAAATCCTCACGCAGCGAGCCCACCGCGCTCACCGAGATGATTCGCTCTACACCTAACTTTTTGAACCCGTAGATGTTGGCGCGAAAATTGATCTCCGTGGGGGTGATCACGTGGCCGCGCCCATGGCGGGCAAGGAACGCAACCTGGCGCCCCTCGAGCGTCCCGACAATGTACGCGTCCGACGGTTTTCCAAAGGGCGTCGCAATACGTACTTCGCGAGCCTTTTCCAAACCGGGCATACTGTAAAGACCACTGCCCCCGATGATTCCAATCTGTGCTTTGGCCAAACTGCCTCCTCATGAGCACTCAGCTTTCAGCATTCAGCTTTCAGCCAAGATTTTGCTGAGCGCTGAAAGCTGATTGCTCCGTCCTCTCTGCACGGCCAGCTTACCTCACCGGCTCAGTGGAAATCTTGCCCTCAATTTTTACCAAGCGCGCCCACGCAACGCAAGGGTCATGGGGGAAGACCACGAGCGCCTTGGCCTCGGCCAGTTCCGGCAAGAAACGCTTCTTATTGGCCAGTGTCTCCAGGGGATAAAGGTCAAAGCTGGTCATCCAGGGATAGGCAAGATGGGAATTCGTGGGCACGAGATCCGAGGGAAAGAACGCCGTGTCGCCTTCCGATTCCACCCGCACACATTGCATGCATCGGGTGTGCCCCGCGCCAACCTCCACGCGCACACCCGGAACGATTTCCGTGTCCCCATCTAAAAACTCGGTTTGCGCCTCTGCCGCGGCGAAACATTGCTCCACGTAGCTGGCGCGATTGCGCTCGGTGGGATGGTGCGCGTCTTCCCATTCGCCGCGCTGCACGAAATATCGCGCGCGGGGAAAAGTGGGCACAAGCTTCCCATCCTCGCGCCGAACATTCCACCCGCAATGGTCAAAGTGCAAGTGCGTATTGATGACGATGTCGATATCTTGAGGTTCGAGGCGCAACTTCTGGAGTTCATCGGGCAGAGTTTGGGAGTGATCCACACCATAAATCTCGTTGAATTTGGCGTCGAATTTATCTCCGATGCCCGTCTCCACCAGAATGTTATGGCGGCCCGTTTGGATTAGCAGGCAAGTCAGGCTGATGCGGACGCGATTGCGGGCGTCGGCGGGTATCTTTTTCTCCCACAGCGCCTTGGGAATAATCGAGAACATCTGCCCGCCATCGAGCAGGAAACTTCCGTCGGAAATAGCGTGGAGGTCGAATGCGCCAAGTTTCATGATTCCTCAATCAATTCGATCAGCACGCCGGCGGTGCTCGAAGGGTGAAGAAAGGCAATCTGCTCGTTGCCGGCGCCCACGCGGGCCTCGCGATCAATCAGACGCACCCCTTCGCTCTCTAACTTCCGCAGTGCTTCCGGCAAATCCGCGACGCTTAGCGCCAGATGATGAATTCCCTGGCCGCGTTTGGCGATAAAACGCCCGATGGGAGAATCCGCTTCTGTGCTCTCCAACAACTCCACGCGGCTATCGCCCAGGCGGAAAACTGCCACACGCACTTTTTGGTCCGCAACGCTCTCTTCCGCTTCGGGAGCCTTCCCGATCAGTTTCTGAAAAATCGGGACGGTACTCGCCAGTGACTCCACCGCGATGCCCAGGTGATGAATCTTCACGCCGCCGCTGGGTGAAAATAATGCGGGGCGGGAGCTCGCGCTCCGCCCCAGCAGCGCAGCGATGATTTCCTCCACAACCTGATGCGGATCCCGTTGATGCGATAGCAGATCAGCAACCTGCCGGTCAAGTGAACCGTCGAGGAGCGGATCCGCAACGGCTCGTTCAAAAAGCGTTTGTCGCAGCAAATCCAAAAGCCGGGAGCGCCAATGCTCCTTGCGTCGGCGTCCTGTGACATCACCTTTTTCGCTGAAGGCGTAAAACTGATCGAGCGCCTGGACCAACTCTGAAATGCCCAGCCCCGTGGTGGCCACGGTTTTGACGATGGGAGGCCGCCAACCATCGGGGCGGGAAGCCATGGAAAGCATCCCGGTAACTTCTTGCTCGACCCGGTCGGCCCCAGCACGATCCGCCTTGTTGATGACGTACACGTCGGCGATTTCCATCACTCCGGCCTTAAAAGTTTGAATGTCATCGCCCAGGCCTGGCACCAACAGAAGAACCGTCACGTCCGCAAGGCGTGCGACTTCCACTTCATCCTGCCCCACCCCTACGGTTTCGATCAGAACGATTTCGCAACCGGCGGCGTCGAGAATCGTTACCGCATCCTGAGTCGTAGGAGCGAGCCCGCCGAGTTGCCCACGCGTGGCCATGCTGCGAATATAGACGCCCGGGTCATTAGCGAGGCTTTGCATGCGCACCCGATCGCCCAGGATGGCTCCACCCGAAAAGGGGCTGGTGGGATCGACCGCGAGGATTCCGACGCGCCCACCGCGGCGGCGATACTCCGCCGCCAGTTTTTCCACCAGCGTGCTCTTCCCTGCTCCCGGCGACCCCGTAAGCCCCACCACCCGCGCCCGCCCCGCCCTCGGGAACAACTCGCGAAGCAGTGGAACCGCCGAAGGGTCTCGGTTCTCCATAGACGAAATGGCCCGGGCGATGGAGCGCCGGTCACCCGCAAGGATCTTTTCCACGAAGTCGTGATCTATCTCGACCATGGCAAACTTTTAGCCGGAAGGGCAGCGGCCCAGCCGTTCAAAACGGAAATGTGTCGAAAACCCCAATGCGTTTCTGACAAAGGTGAAATACCTTTGGGTAAACGGCGAACTGCAAATATCCGTTTATCTGCCCATAACTCAGGCTATAACACAACCCGAGAGGCGTCAAGAAAACGGCGCATTCCAACTCTTGGCGTGTGGAGCAACCCTTCGGGACGCACAGGCGAGGAGACTGGTCGGGGGGGAAACTGAGGGTTCTGGTGTGGATGGCAGGGGATCGGGAGCGCTCCCGCTGAAAATCGTTTCACCGTGCCGCGAACAAGTAGACAAGCCGTTGCGGTTCTCCCTCAGCACGTGGCCGAGAAAGGCCCATTTCGCCTCCTGCCCTTTCGCCTTCTTGTACAACTGGGCGTCCGCATCGGGGTAAACAAGAGAAAAGGAAGACTTTTTCATCACCCTGCTAAAAGTCGCGTGTCCAACGGATGGTAAGCAGGTTCGCTTGGAAGTTGTTGGCCGTGATGATCTGCTCGATGTAGTAAGTGCGCTGCATATCCAAGGACAAGCGTCCCGCCTTGGGGAAATTGACATAAACCGTCCCCGTGACGAGCGGCCACGTGAGGGGCCCGTAGGCGGGTGGTTCCCCGCTGAGCTGCCCGAGGCCGGTGGACCGATCAAAGTTCCCGGTGAGTTGTAAGCCAAAATACTTGCTGGGCTTGGCCTCGACCCCGCCCTGCATCACGCGGTCCACTTCCTGATCGCGCAGGAAATCGTTGAGCGGCGCGGTGCCGCGGGCATACACGATGTTTCCCGCCGCAAACATGCTGTCGTAGGTGTACCCCGCAAAAACCGAATACCGGTCATTGAAGGCATAAGACAGAGTCACCGTGTTGGAGTGGACGTTGTCCTGGAAACTCGAATCGATCAGCTTGTCGTTGGTGAGATTCAGATCATCTTGCAGTGATACCTTCTTGAAGGGCTGGAAGCGAGTGATCAGATGCTCGGCCACTTCGGTGTGCGGAGTGATCGCCGTATAGGACGAGCCGTTGTCATAGGCATGGACGTCACCCCGGATGCTGAAGATCTTCGCGGGTTGATAGCTGAAGCTGAGTTCGGGGTAGGCGGTTTTGGTTCGCAGCGTTATTTCGCGGTCGATCACCCCGTTATTGAGGGCCTCCACATCCGCCTTGAGCAGCCGAACTCCCGGGCGCAACGTAAGCGAGGAGATGGGCGTAAAGAGCATGCTGAACTCAAAATCACTCACGCCATCCCGCCAGACCTCGGACTCCGTGCCGGAAGAAGTCGTCGTGCTGGTGGTCGGTGTGGTGGATGTCGGGTTGGTGACGATGCTCAGGATGCTCCCGAAATTTCCGACACTATCCGTGCTAAAGCGGGAATATTTATAATCCGCAATGATCTCCCACCAGTCTTTGGGCTTGTACGAAAACGTCTGGTAGACGATGTTATCCGGTTCCGTCACCGTGGCCTGGGCTGTCTGGGTGACCGTGTAGGGTGCGAGAGCGGAGGAACTGGTGGAGGTGCTGTTGGGTGCAATGCCGTTGAAAGACTGGTTGAAAGTGGCAGGCCCCTGGTAGCGGTAGTAGATGTAGCCGCCCCGCCATTCGAACTTGGGCAGCGGCTTCCCCACGAACGAAAACTCGCTGATGGGAGTGGTGAGCCGCCGGTACTCCGACTGAGAAAGGTTGTCGAGGGGCTCCGCCTTCGAGGTCGAGGCAGGATCGATGCTCAGCTCCGGCGAACCGACATTGCTCATACTCACATTCTCGGTAAACGTCTGGTAGCCAATATTGTAATGGAGGCTCCAGGCGCGGTTGGTGTAGTCGATTCCACCGGTGAAGCGATAGGTGTCATCACTGATGGGCGCGTACAGGTAATAGGGATTGGCGCGCGCCAGCGTACCCCAGTAAGAAGGGTTGTCGAAGAAATCCAAAGACTCCGTGGTAAAAGTGGGACCGCTGTCGCTGGTGTGATAGAGGTTGAAATTGAAGCGGAGATTGTTGGTAGCGTGCAGGGTGAGGTCCGCGGAACCGAACTTGCGCACCGTTCCCCAGGCGTGATTATCGGTGAGGCCGGTGGACAGCGTCGTGGCCAAGGTAGTGATCGGCAGGATCACGTTGTCGTTGGGATTCGAATAGAAGTAGCTCTGCCGCCAATTCACCCGGAAATCATAAAGCCGCTTCTTGCTCACGGAAAGCTGTCCCGCTTCGAACGGCTCACCCCCCAGCCCGCTGACCGAAAGGGAGTAACTGTCCGCGAAGAGGTTAGCTCCCTTGGCGGCCTCGCCAAACATGTTAAAGTCCATCAAGCGGAACCCCTTCTCGAGGTCCGAAAGCTCCTGGAACATGGGCTTGTAGCCCTTCACGTCGTCGAAACGGTAACCGACCGTCACCGACCCCTGGGTGTTGAACCCACCCAGCGTGAGGGGAGTTTCCGCGTTGTCATGCCCCACCAATACCCCGCCGCAAAACAGCAGCACTGCCAGGGAGATAAGCAATCGTTGCCGAAGTCTCATGAGATCTCCCTTCACCGCAAGAAATCCGGGTCAAGTTCCGAGCCATGGATCTGGACATGGCAGCGGGTACACTCGCCGCTAACCTGATAGCCCAGACGGCTGTGTGGGACAGCGGCCTGAGTGTGGAAGCCGGTGTGACACTGCAAGCAGAGCATCCGGCCTTCCCGCCGCACCAGCATGAAGTGATTGGTGTTGCCGTGGGGACTGTGGCAGACCACGCAGCCTTCCACACGCACCGCCGCGTGCTCATAAACATAGGGCCCGCGTTTTTCCACGTGGCACTTGACGCAGGTCTCCCAATGCGTGGCATTCAGGCTGGAGCGATTGATGCTGCCGTGCGGGTTATGACAGTCCGTGCACTTCATCAGGCCCTCCGGCACCCGGTGGTGCACCGGCAGGGCGAACTGCGCCTGGATGTTGCCATGGCAAGTAAAGCACAAATTCGGCTCGGACTGCTTGAGCAAGCTGCTGTGCAGCCAGCGTACGGTTTCGGGAAGCTGCGGCACTTGAAAGAAAGCTGCCTGTGCCGAACTTAGGCTGCCCTTGCTTTGATCTTTGACCTCTTTTACCAGGTGGGCCGCATGGCATTCGTTGCAGGAGACGCCCGCCGCCGCGTGCTGCGAGTGGGCAAAGCCTTCCTGTTTCTGGCTGGTAATGTGGCACGCCATGCAGCGTTCCGAGTTTTCCTTGGGACTGCCGTGGAACGAGAAGATCAGCTTGGCGCCAGCCTTTTCCTTGGCAGGGTCACCGGCCGCTGCCTGCTGGGCCTCCGCATGGGCTTTGCCAGGGCCGTGGCAGGTCTCACATCCTGTAACGCTGGTGGGCGGCGCAGTGGCCACGGGCTTTGCCCCTGCCTCGGTCTGTCCTTTCAACGTCATCAAGTAATCCACCAAGTCGTTGATTTTGTCGTTGGACATGTCGGGGGGCAACGTGGGCATGATGGTGCCAGCGCGACGCTTGACCATCCGGTCGAGTAATTCCGCCCGCGTGCGGCGCGCCCCGACATCATCGAGGGCTCCCCCGCCCTCTCCCCCTTGGCCGCCCATCGTGTGGCAGCCCGCGCACATCATGTCGTCATAGATCTTTTTTCCCGCCTCAGCCGAAGCGGAAATTCCCGCCGCGGGGGTGGCGGGAGAAGTTGGCAATGCCTCGCTCGGAGCGTGCGGAGTTTTCACAAACGCTTGGGCTTCCGCGCGATGGCAGCCCGCACAGGTCTGCCAACCGGCATAGTCGCCCGGCTTCCCGACGATGGGAGCTTGCGACGCCACCGACGGCCCGCGGGCCGCCTCCGGCATCCTTTGCGCCAAGGTCTGCTCCCCGAGCGTGCCGAGCGCAAACAGCAGCGCCACGAACACATGCAGAGGTCGGAGTTTGCTTTTAGGTTGGAGTTTCATCGAGCATTGTCCTCCCTCGATGGGTGTACAGCCGCGTCGCGAAGACGGTCTAATATTCCAGCCATGAAGGGTCTGTGTGTTGCGCTCAGTGAACCAGGCACCCAAATCACACGTCCTGTAAATTTTAACCACCTGACTGGCCATGGCGATGCCGTCTTCAAATACATACTCAGTATCGTTAAAAACGCACTGTATCTTTAGAAATTTTGTTGAAGTCTACATCAGAAGAGAGAGGCGTATCGCGGGCACGGAGCCTAATTGGGGCACCAAACCCTTCGCTGTCCTCATCCTGGCCTCGCCCTGATTATCGCGTAACCAATTTATTTTCATAAACATAATGGCCTTGCACGGCGCTTTCTTCAATATCCAAGCTGCTGGCATATTCCGAAGCCTCTTCCCGCTCGGTCCTATCCTGATGGCGGGTGGAAGTTCTGACCTTGGGTTATCCCCTTGAAGGCGTGGGCGTAGCCTGCCGGCAGATCTTCATTGGGGATTGCCTTTTTGGCCCCCGTGGGGCTGACGCTACTGCCAAGGTTTCCATTATTGAAGCGCACGCAAAAATGAAAGCATCCTCGGCGGCGGCTTGTCTGTTCAAAATTGCTCACTTGGCGGGAACATCACTTCGCTCATCCGTATGTTATCGGTCAGACCGGAACTTGATAATGGGAATGCTATTTAAATGCAGATACTTTCGCTTTTTGCGCACGGTTTTGCGCTTGGTTGTCCATTGCAAGCCCGGCCGTCCGTGTAACCATCTGAATCTTCGAATCTTGGCACAGTGGAGAGTCATTTTCCGTTTGGTTGCAAACGTGCAAGCACGATTATCGTAGGGGTGTCTCAGAAACTCTAGAGACGGAATGAGGGTGCTGATGATGCGTGCCGCTTCTTTCTTGATTCTCTCGCTGGTTCTTCTCCCGTTTGCGCAACCTAATGCTTATGCACAGACTCTAGGAACAGCGGATCCTTTTGCGGTCCTGGCGGGTACGTCGGTGACCAACGGCGGTGCCGGAGTTCTCGGCGCGACTGTCATCACCGGAGAACTGGGTGTCAGTCCAAAGAGCACGTGCACTGGCTTTGGGACCTGTCCGGTCACGGGTCCGGGCACGATCTCAGGACCGCTACACTTAGGTGATGCGGTCGCGGGTTTCGCTGAAAATGATCTCACCACTGCCTACAATACTCTCTATGCTCTGGGAAGTAACCCGAGCACTGTTACTGAGGTGCTTTCGGGTGGTGTCCTGACTGGACAGGACCTCGGGCCGGGTGTATATACTACTGACGCGGCGTCGATGCTCTTGGACGGAACGCTCAAACTCAATGACGGCGGCAAAGACGGCTCGGTATTCGTTTTCGTGATGTCGAGCTCGCTGACCACCGACCCCGGCTCGACTATTGATGTGAGCAAGCTCCAGCCAGGTGACAGCCTGTTTTGGGTGGTCGGCAGCTCCGCGACTATCGGTGACGACACCGTGTTCGAAGGGAATATTCTCGCCAACACGTCCATCACCTTCGATGCCGGCGCAACGGATCTCTGCGGCAGAGCCCTGGCGGAAGGTGGTACAGTGTCGTTTGCCGGACAGGGCCCGACTTCAGGGATTGAGAACGAGGTTTCCATTGGCTGCACAAGCACTACGAGCACTCTGATTCCGACTCTGGCTGGCAGTTACGGCTTGAACGGGCTCCTCAGCCCTGGTGGCGGTGGCGGTGGCACGCCCATCCCGGAACCCGGCACATTGCCGCTCTTGGGCTCCGGTTTCATCGGGTTGGTCGGCATGGCATGGATGACGCGGGCGAAGGCGCGGACGCGTCCGGCTTAAGATCCGCTGCCAGCGACCTTCGAGCATCGCCTGAGGGGTGGCGTTACCCGGGGCTGAGGAGGCCACCCCACCTCACCCCAATGCCCCGGGCTCCGTGGACACCACGCCCCCTACCCAAAAAGTCTTCGCCCCATTCCCCGTTGAACCAGGACACTCCCTTCTCCGAATTGCAAGGTCGTAAATTCTTGTTTTTTTGGCAAGAATTTTCACGCACGTCGTAGGGCCGAACGGCGTTGGGCCCCTGGAGTTTCCACATTTTTCACGCAGCGCCGGCCGGGGTGAGGGTGCGATCAGTGAGTTGAAAATCGGAAACCTGTAACCCAGGATTTCCTACCGGTAGGAAATGGCGAGCCAATTTTGTAAAATCTTTTCCTACCGGTAGGAAATCAGGCAAGAATTCTGTTGACAAGACACCTGGGCTCTGGATTAACCTGGGAGAGTAGGGACTGCATGGAACGGGCAGCCCGCCAGGGTCGCCCGCAGGAAATTGATGAATGGCCAGACCGACGCGGAAAACGCACGACAAATCATCCGCTACAGGGAGGTCCAATCGTCGCAGTGGAGGAGAAGAGTCGCGCGGGGAGCGAGCCCGGAAAAAAGATGTTAATAAATGGCGAGCGAAGCCAGTATATGTATGAAAACAAACAAAAAGATGACATTTTGACCACCGCAAAAGGCGAAAATTTTGCGTAAGTGCATGCTATGTGTATGACATTTTGTACAGAAACAAACGTATTTTGCAGGAACCATAGGCTCTTTTATCACTATTCGAGCGCTGGGGAACGAACCGCTCACTTCAAATTGACCAAGCAGGTGTTCCGAACGACACAGACAAGGCGGCAGCTTGACCGTATAAAAGGGGTGGTTCATTACAGGTTCGCTAGCTCGGAATCAGAAAAGGAGATTTCAAATGAAGACCATCATGTGCTGCCTGGCGCTCGTCGCTTTGGCAGTGTTCACGTCAGCCGCGTTTGCCCAGGAGCCAACCCTCACTTCCGTGGAAGCGAAGTTTGACACGACCACAAACAATAAGAAACAGGACACCAAGCTGGATGTTTACCTCAAGAACAGAGACGGGCAGGAAGTCGCCAAGTCCGAAAGCAATGAAGGCCTTTGGGACAAGCATTCTTCCCACGTCGTCATATTACAGATCGAGGGCAACCCGACGAAAGCAGAAGTCGCGCACGGCAGCGTTTCGCTGACTTTCCACCCGCGCGGAGGCAACACTTGGAAGTTCGACTACAAAGTTACTCTCAAGTTCTCTGATGATTCCTCGATCACAAAAGAAGTTTTCGGCTGTGTCTTGACTCAATACAACACCGCCCGGGTGGATCCTCTTTGAGTGATGACAGAGCAAGCGTAGCACGGACCTCCGCGGTGTGAGATCCGCGGCTTTTCGCGCCCGCCAGCGCTCGCCGATGAGCTTCACCTGAGATGAGCACTTTTGACCAAACAGGTGTTCCCGAAGAAACAGACAAGGCGCCAGCTTAACCGTATAACAGGAGTGGTTCATTAGAAAGTTCGCTAGCTCGGAACCAGAAAAAGGAGATTTCAGATGAAAACCATCATGTCCTGCCTGGCGCTCGTCGCTTTGGCAGTGTTCACGTCCGCCGCGTTCGCCCAGGAGCCAACCCTCACTTCCGCGGAAGTGAAGTTTGACACGACCACCGACAATAAGGATCAACAAACCAAACTGGATGTATACGTCAAGACCAGTGACGGGCATGAAGTCGCCAAGGCCGAAGGCAATGAAGGCCGTTGGAACAAGAATTCTACCCACACCGTCGCGTTACAGGTCGAGGGCAACCCAACGAAAGGAGAAGTCGCGGACGGCAACGTTACGCTGACTCTCCATCCGCAAAGAAGGAACAAATGGTCGTTCAACTACAAAGTTACCTTCAAGTTCTCTGATGATAGCTTCATCACCAAAGATTTTAAGGGCTGTTACTTGACTGACCATGACCCAGCCCGGACGGATTCTTTTAAGTGATACCGGACGACTAGCCGACCCCGAGTGGCGTGGTCGCGGTGGCACCAAGCGTAGCGCGGACCCGTCGTTCAGGTCCGCGCTACCTGCGTGGACCAAATCGTCTGGCCGAATCCCCTTCGCGAAGGCCGCACGGACGCGCCCTTTTCCGCAAGCAGAGTTACCTCCCGAGAAGTAGTTACAGGCTCAGGGTCTATCGTGCGGTGTTTTTGATGGTGAGCTTCATCTTGGTTATGCCGGCATACTTGAGGTCGACAAACTGGGCCTGCGGTTGAACCGTGAAGCCCTGGGAATCCGTTGCCACGCGCACGGTAAGCCCGGGCAGGGTCCACCGGCCCGCTATTACGTCACTGGAAGTGATCCCCGGCGCGCTGATGCGAAAACTGACATCCCCCGTTGTCGAGATGACAATTTTCTTCTTGTCCGCGGAGGCGTCGATGGGCGGACATTGCGTGAGCATAATCCAGCCAATCTTGCCGCTGGGCGTCTGCCATTGCACGGTCACCGGATGGAACTGGCTGCGGGCGCCGACATCCTTGGTTTTTCCGGTAATCTCCCCACCGTAGATCACCGTCTTCCCAATCCATGCCGTCGCGATCCGCTGATCGGTGATCTGCCTGCGAACCTGGTGTTCGCCTGGAAAGCTGCGGAAGCTCTTCATCGCGTCAGGGGGAATCTCGGTGTCAAGGATGACAATCTCCGGAACAAAGAAAAGATCGGCGACATGATCCACGGGGGGATCGAATTTCGTTAAAGGGGCCTGATCTGCGTCGAGAACGGTGCGCAGGTAGAGTCCCACCACGCTCACGTAGCTCTGCATATCCATCCCATAGGAGCGGTCGTAAGGCCCGGAGACATTTCGCAGGTTGGCGTTGTAGAAGTCCGCGATCGCGCGCCAGAGGCCGGCCTCCATTTCACTGCCGATGCTGCGCATGCGCGGGGTAAACCCATAGTCGCGCTCGAGCGCCAGCGCGTAGAGATCGGTTCCGGCGTAAGTGGGCGAGTTATACTCAAAGAACGCACCGTATTGCTTGAAGAGCTTGTAGACCGTCTCCTGCCACTGAACGGCGGGAGCCACCCAATCCGGCCGCTGACCCCGTACGGCGGCGAAATGCCAGAGAAAACCGTACATCAACGAAATATTGGTATAGGTGGGCTGCAGGCGCCCCTGCTTGATTTCCCCTGCGACCGCGTAGTTGATCGACTCCAGCATGGCGGCCGCCAAGTCCGGCGGGATGCGGTCCGGGTACTCGTTGAGGAGGAGCGCAAAAGATGTTCCTATAAACTCCCGCCAGTTGGGATCGTAACCGCGCCACATCACCGCGTTCGAACCTGGCTGCTCCTCGGGCGTACGGCGGAAGGTGCCATCCCAGGGCTTGCCGGGCTCGCGATATTGCTCCTTGAGAACGGCGCGCAGAATCTGGGCGGCCCGGTCGCGGTCACCCGATTGATCGCGCAGCAGAAGACCCAGCGCGTACCAGCTTGAGTCCCTGACCAGGAAATGGCCGCCGGTAGCGGGACCCGCGGGATTCGAATAACCTGGAAGCCCTATGAGGATAGATCCGGTGGAATACGAAGACATTGGGAGCCTCAAGAACTTGGTTTGCGGATCCCAATACCGATCGCCCCACTGCATGGCAAGCTGGAAAATTTCGCGGCTGTTTTTGCTGAGCGAGGCGATGTTGGGGTGGCGGGGCTGGGCAAAGAGAGGCGCGGCCGCGAGGCCCAAGGAAAAAAGGATGAGTCCGATTCTAATGGGGTAGGAAACTCTTCGCATCATACCCTCACCCTCTGGTCAAACAGCAAAGCGGCCTCTGCCGCGGCCGGCGCGCGGCCGACTGCGGCAGAGGCCATTAATCCAACTTCATCGTGCCACGATCAGAACATTATCTTGCCGGCAAATTCCACCGTGCGGCTTTCCCCCGTCTGGGAAGTGATTGTCCCTACACTCGCGGGACTGGTGATCGCCGCGTTGGGAGTGCCAAAATTCGGATGGTTGAAGGTATTGAAGGCATCCATCCGGATTTGGAGGCTGACCCTTTCGTGGATTTTGATGTTCTTTGCCAGGCTCATGTCCCACGTTTGCAGACCTGGCCCCCAGAGGCCGTTGTAGCCGGAATTTCCGTACGTGCCGTTGGCCGGAACCGAAAACGCCGCGGGATTGAACCACTCGGCCAGGGTTTTGCTAGTCGGGTAGAGGGGAGTGCCGACCACAGCATTGGCGCGCCCACTCGTGGGTGTGCCCGTGTAACTGGCTGAGTAACTGGTGGAAAAGGGCTGACCGGCTTGAATGGTGGTGATTCCCGAAAACTGCCAGCCGCCAATGAGGTTGGTGAGCGCACCGCTGGCATCCGAGAACAGCTTCTGACCCTTGCCAAAAGGCAGGGGATAGGAATAGCTGACCACGAGCACCTGGGGCGTGATGCCTCCGATGTTGCCGTAGGAATCAATCACGTTGAGAGGATTCATGAAGTTCTCCATCCCCAGAACCCGAATCCACTCATATTCGCCATTGATCATCAGGCCGTTGCCATACTGCTTGTGCACCCCGACTTGCAACGCATCCGACTCGGAGTGGAAGATGGGATCTTCACCCAGGCTGATGGTCGACCACGGTTGATAGGGCCGGAGGGGTTGCGGCGAGCCGAGTTCAGGGCCGGGATTGTTGATGTCCGGAGCCGTATTGCCCGGGCCGCTCGAGTTGTTTTGTTCCTTGTTCTTTTGTCCCACGTAGCCGAGCCGAACGGAGAGGCCGTGTCCCATGTCACGCTCCAGAGTCAAATTGTATTCCTCCGTGTAGGGCGTGACGGTGGGATGCTGGGCGCTCACGGTGGGATTGGGCGCGAAGCCTCCGGTTCCCGAGAAGGGAGCGCTCATCGTGATCGCGGGCGTAACGGGGGTGGGTGGGTTGGCGATGGCCGTGTTGACATAGGTCTCCACGCCCTCGAAAGGAATGTTGCTGGCGAAGGAGCTGTCAAAATAGGACGCCGGGAGCAGGTTGTAGAAGATCCCGTAAGCGCCCCGGATTACCGTCTTGGGCATAACCTCGTAAGCAAAACCCAACCGTGGGGCAACATTGTTGGTGTCTTGAGTAAGGTAGTCCCAGACGTTGTTCGATAGACCCACCTGCGAGGCCATTACAATCGGCAGGCCCAGGAATCCAGCAATAACGGGATTCTTAGCATTGGATCCGGGATAGCTGGTGCCAAAGAAGACGACTTTGTCCAGGGGCGTTCCCGACGGCAGGTTCTGAATGAACAGGGCATTGTTGCCGTAGGGGCTCGGCTCAAAGATTTGCAGGTCGTAGCGAATGCCCGCATTTATCGTCAGCCGCTTAGCTGCCTTCCACGTGTCCTGAAGATAGAAGCCATATTGGTGGGAGAGATTGCGCGTGGTGAAAGCATTGGGCAACGGTTGCTGGGTCTGAGAGGGG
>Ga0181527_1000772_pt1 | contig 35958 bp, 30 predicted proteins | sample PEATcosm2014_Bin_30_FD_119762 | JGI IMG/M metagenome (GOLD analysis project Ga0181527, IMG submission 119762) | Peatland microbial communities from MTU Mesocosm Facility, Houghton, MI, USA - PEATcosm2014_Bin06_60_metaG | ecosystem: Environmental > Terrestrial > Soil > Wetlands > Peat | place...
CCGCCCGTCTCGAAAATCTCGGTGATCCGGTCGAACATGAGCATCGGCGGCAGCGGCAGCTGCGCGTTGCCGGGGCCGAACAGTTCCTCGCGGCCGCAGGCGAGCAGATCTTCATAGCCAAAAGAAGAGCGCCGTTCGCTCATGGGTTTAGTCTCCCTTTTGCTCCGGGCTTTTTCGCCCCATTTTTCGCGGGCCGGTCCGCCGCGAAAAGAATGCGGGCGCCCCTCGTTGAATTTTCGTAACATAAGGGGAAGCCCGGTCAAAGGGTCAAACACGCTTTGTTAAAACCCGCGCCTGTCTTATGCCTGTCGCGCGAAAGAATCGCAGCCGCCGTTCGAAAGCCTCGCCCTCGTGATGACCCGCTCCCCTAAAATCCTCGTCTTCGATTCAGGCCTTGGCGGGCTCACCGTTTTCTCGGAAATCGCGAAAATCCGCCCTAACGCGGAGTTCGTCTATTGCGCCGATGACGCCGGGTTTCCTTATGGCTCCTGGGGCGAGCGGGAGTTGATCGCGCGCATCCTTTCCGTCATGGAGGCGCTGATCGACCAGCATCGGCCCGACATTGTCGTGATCGCCTGCAACACCGCCTCGACCTTGGCGCTACCGCAGCTGCGCGCGCATTGGCCCGGCGTTCTTTTTGTCGGCACCGTGCCGGCGATAAAGCCCGCCGCCGCGATGTCGCGGACGAAACTGATTTCCGTGCTGGCGACGCCCGGCACTGTGGCGCGCGACTATACGCAAAAGCTCATTCAGGAATTCGCCGGCGGCTGCTCGGTGACGCTGGTCGGGTCGAAGCATTTGGCCAAGCTCGCCGAGAGCGCCATTCACGGTCGAGAGATCGCGGATGGGGCCATCGCCTCGGAGATCGCCTCTTGCTTCGTGCAACGGGAGGGCGCGCGCACCGATGTGATCGTGCTGGCCTGCACCCACTATCCGCTGCTGCTGGAGTCGTTCGCCCGTCTCGCGCCCTGGCCAGTTGACTGGATCGACGCCGCTCCGGCGATTGCTCGCCGCGCCGATCAAGTGCTCGTCGAAAATCTCGGTCCCGACGCGCCCAACGGCGATACGCCGCGGCGCCGGGCGATATTCACCAGCGGCGCCGCCCCGAGCGAGTCCCTGGCGGCGACGCTGGTTCGTTATGGCCTTCCGGCCGCTTAAGCGCTTCGCGGGTCAGTTCGCCGCGGCGACATTGGCGCTTTGCGCCTCGGCGGCCTTTTGTTGATAGAGCCCCACGAAGTCGATCGGGTCGATGAACAGTGGCGGGAATCCGCCGTCGCGAGTGGCGTCGGCGACGATCTGGCGCACGAAGGGGAACAACAGCCGCGGGCATTCGATCATGACGATCGGATGCAGCTGCTCCTCCGGAATATTGGTCAAGCGGAATATGCCCGCATATTCGAGATCCAGCTTGAACAAAAGATCGGCTCCTTCGCCGGCCTTGGCGTCGAGAGAGATCGACACCTCGAATTCGGTCGGAGCCAATTGCTTGGCGTTCACATTCACTTGAATGCCGATATTGGGAGTTTTTTCTTGCGGTCCGAGCGAGCGCGGCGCATTGGGATTTTCGAAGGAGAGATCCTTGAGATATTGTCCCAAAGCATTGAGAGACGGCGCGCCAGTCGCCTCCTGCGCCGCTCCGCCGTTGCCATTGCCGTCCGCCATATCAAACTCCCTAAAATTCCAGATCATTAAGGGCGCCGCGCGTCGCTGGCCGCGCCCTTATCGCCGGGCTCGGGTAACACGTCTGCCGCGGCGCGACAAGTGACGAGCGTTCGTCGTCAAGAAGCGCACGGCGGCGCGCCGCCGGGTTTAGCGCGCGCGCCGCGCCGCCGCGGCTTGCGGTGATCCAGGCTTTTCCATTCGTTAGGCGCGAGATCTATCGTGCGCGGGCCTTTGCGCGCGCCTCCACCGCGCAGCCGTTGGGCGATGTCGCCGCGAATGGACGGCGCCTTGAGCGCCAGACCCACGAGGTCCGAAGCGAAACCAGGCAAGATCAAAAGGAGCGCGCCCAAGGCCTGCAGGCCGCCGTCGACCATGTTGGACGACGGCTCGGGTTTCTTTTCGCCGGACCGGCCCACGCGGCCGCGCAAGTAAGTCACCAGCCGCCTGATGTCCAAAAGGCCGAGCAGCGTGGTGCCGACGCCAAGGGCGACCGCCGCGATCATTCCCAGAAATTGCACCACCAGCAAAAAGGCGACGACCTCTATGGCGAGCCAGATCCCAATTGCATAGGCGATGAGTTTCGACTTGTTCACGGCGTATGAACCTCTGGGGGCGACGCTCCGTGGGCCCAAGATAGATATAGCTGGGGGTTGATTCGTGACTTGCAACCGCCAACATGCTACCGCAAACTTGCATCTTCCGGGAGTGACTGAATTGCCCTTAGACGAAGCCTTCGACCCCTCCGTGCTGATTTTCGCGGCGCTAGCGGTGTTTGTGCTGTGGAAACTGCGTTCGGTGCTGGGAGAGCGGCATGATCGCGAAGGTCCGACGCTCGGCCGTTTCCAGCCGTCCGGCGCGCCTTCGCCCGGCGGTCCGTTGCCGGGCGCCGCGCCGATTTCGAGCGCCGCCAAGCCCTTGCCCGCCGACCGCTGGAACGGCGTCGCGGAAACGGGGAGCAAGGCTTGGGCTGGGCTTGACGCCATCGCCGCGACCGACGCGGCTTTTTCCGGTCCCGCCTTCATCGAAGGCGCGCGCAAAGCCTACGAAATAATTGTCGCGGCCTTCGCCAAGGGGGATCGCGACACCTTGCGCCGGCTTCTCTCGGCGGATGTTTACGACGGTTTCGCGGCCGAGATTTCCAGTCGGGAGGCGCGCGGAGAGAGCGTCGAATCCGCCCTCGTCTCAATTGATTCCGCGGTCGTCGACGATGCGCGAGCGCTGCCGCAGTCGAACAGCGTCACCGTGCGTTTCACCAGCAAGCTGATCACCGCGCGGCGAAATCGCCAGGGCGAGATTGTCGAGGGCGATCCGAGTCAAGCGGCGAAAATTGTCGATTTGTGGACTTTCGCGCGCAACCCGCGAGCGCGAGACCCAAATTGGAAGCTTGTCGCAACCGAAACCGTCCATTGAGCCGTGTCGGCGCCCGCGCCGCTCATGCGCGAAGCCATCTCCTTCGACGAGCTCGAAGGGTTTGAGGGCGACGACCTTGAAGCCGCGCTGGAGGCTTTCCGCCGCTCGGCGGAGATTATTCGCGCCGGCTCGGCGCAGCAGCGGCCGGCGCGTCCTCCGACCGCGGGATTGATCGCCGCCAGCAAAGCCGCTTTGTCGGAAACCGGCGACGCGGCCAGCTTTTTCAAAAGCTGGTTCACGCCCTATCGCCTGTCGACGTCTGGATTCCTTACGGGTTATTACGAGGTGGAGGTCGAGGCGCGACGCGATTCGGAGCCTGGCTTTTCGACCCCCGTGCTGGGCCGCCCCACCGATCTCGTCACATTAAACGACGCGCCCTTCCGCGATTCGGACGGCGTGCTGCTGACCGCCGGCCGGCGCCGGGCGGACGGCGGGATGGAGCCTTACGCCGAGCGGCGCGTCATAGAAGACGGCCCTTGGGAAAGTCGCGGAGCGCCCGTGGCCTTCGTGCGCGACAGGGTCGAATTGTTCCTGATGCAGGTCCAGGGGTCGGCGCGGCTTCGCTTTCCGGATGGAAGCGCCATCGCCCTCACTTATGACGGGCGCAACGGCCATCCCTATACGTCCGTCGGCCGGTTGCTGATCGAGCGCGGTTTCGTTCCCGAGGCGCTGATGTCTCTCGGCGTGCTCAAGGATACGCTGCGGGATCTGGGGTTGGGCCGGGGCCAGATGGGCCGCTTGCTGATGCAGGAGAACAAGTCCTACGTCTTTTTTCGCGTCGACGCCTCGCCGACGCGAGCTCTTGGACCCATCGGCGGCCAAGGCTGCGCGCTGACGCCGCTGCGTTCCATCGCGGTGGACAGAGGGCTTTGGAGCTACGGCTTGCCGTTCTGGATCAGCGCGCGGATTCCCTGGCGCGGCGAGAACGCCGCCGCCTTCGCGCGATTGATGATCGCTCAGGACACGGGCTCGGCGATCCTTGGCGAAAGCCGGGCGGATATATATTTTGGCTCTGGCGCGAGCGCCGGCGCTCTGGCCGGCGGGGTTCGCCATGGCGCGGATTTGGTCGTTTTTCTGCCGCGCGACGCGGAGGCGCCATGAGCGATATAAAGCGACCGGCCGCGCGGTCGAAATCGCTGTCCGCGCTCGATCTCGAACTATGGTCGGCGGTCACCGCCGATGTTCGGCCGTTTCGCGCTCGGCCGATCCACGCCAAGGCGGAGCCGGTCTCGGCCAGCGAAGCGCGTCCCTTCGCCACGGCTTCGACACAGCGTGACGCGCCGCCGCGGGACCGCCCGGTTCCCGCGCTTTCCGACATTGATCAGCGCACGCGGAGAAATTTGCGCCGCGGGCGGCTCGACGTCGACGCGAAACTCGACCTGCATGGGATGCGTCAAGCCGAAGCGCATCAAGAGTTGATCGCCTTCCTGCGCCGCTCGCAAGCCAGTGGAGCGAAAGTGGCGATTGTCGTCACCGGCAAGGGCTCGGGCGGCGACGCCGGCGGCGTATTGCGGCGACTGGCCCCGCTCTGGCTGCAAGCGCCCGCGCTCCGCGATGTCGTGGTCGGATTTGGCGAGGCCTCGCGCAAGCATGGCGGCGAGGGCGCGCTCTATGTGCGCATTCGCCGTTCAGGCAAGGCATCCGATCGATAGCGCGTCACGCGCGATTTCAAGCGGGCGTGCTTGGGGGGGGGGGCGGCGCGACCGCGATGGCCGGCGCCTGAGTGACGAAGGCGGCCGGAATGTTGAGCTGCCCATCCGTCGTGGAGCCTGGAGCCGAATCGGGCGGCGGCGCCCATTCAAAAGCGTCGAGACGTCCGGTTTTCGGAGAGATGGGCGCCCAGCTTTTCGATGGGACGCCGTCGGCGATCCACACGGGATCGCGCGGGGCGCGAGAGCCGCGCGCCAGCCATTCGCGCACCGGCCCGCTCGGACCAAGCTCGGCGTCCTCGATTTCCGCCATCAGCAGACAGGTATGCGCGGTTGGCTGCTTTCCTTGCGCGATCAGAGGGGCCAGCGCCTCGCGCGCCTTCGCGAACTCGCGCGCCGAAAGCGCTGCTTGCGCCAAAATGTGGCAGCTCGCGGGAGCGGTCGGAGCAAGTTGGGCGAGTCGCTTCACCCGCTCTAACGTTTGCGCGTTCGATTCGCCGGGAAGCGCATCGACATAAGCCGCCGCGAGATCGGGATGCGGCGCCTTGGACCAAACGCTTTCGATCAGTTTTATCGCCTGCTTGCTGTCGCCGTGGCGGGTCAGAACGCGCGCGGCCACGACGGCCGCCGGCGTGAAGCCGGGACGTCGCTTGAGCGCCAGGCGCGAAAGATGCAGAGCCTCTTGTGGACTGTCGATTTGTTTTTCCGTCGCCATCGCCGTTTCGACCACCGCGCGCAGTCGCTGCGCGGTGGGGAGGTCGATGGCCTTGGCTTTAAAACTTTCCTCGATGGCGGCGCGGGCTTTTTCCCAGTCGCCTTGCGCCGTGTAATGCTCCAACACGGCCGAGCCCGCCCAAGGCAAGGGCGCGATCTCGTGCGCCGCCTTGGCGAAATGATGCGCGGCTTCGGCGTCATCGCGTCTGCGCGCCTCGATGTGCAGGCCGCGCAAACCGAGCAATTTGGTGTCCGGAGAGAGCGTCATTTCGTGAAAGGCGGCCTCGGCCTTGCCGCGATCGCCTTCGAGCTGCGCCGCCTGAGCCTTGAGATATTGGGCCAAAGGCTCGCCCGGCAGGTATTTTTCGGATTCCTGGGCCGCCTTCCGGGCGGCCTTTGAATCGCCGACTCCGACCGCGATGATGCCGCGCGACAAAGCCGTGAAACCTTTTTCGCGCCGCCGTCCGGCCGACATCTCGCGAAGCCGCCACGGCAGCCCGAACACCGCGGATAAAATCGCCCAAAGCAACACCAACGCCGCCACGGCGAGCAGCAACCCGCCGACCGCAACCGGAATGGACGTGTCGACGTGGTAACCGCCCCAATCCAACGTCAGCGACCCGGGCTGATCGATGATCCATTCGAGCCCATAGGCCAGGGCGGCGAGCGCGACGAGAAAGAGGAGAATGAACCACATGATCGAGCGATTCCCGTCTAATTCTTGAGATGACCGAGCCCGGCGAGGGCGTTCGCCAGTAGCGACGTGGCGGCTTGCTCCGCCTCGCGCCTTTGGTTGAGCGCCTCGCCGAAGGCCTTGGCCTCCGACCGGGCGTTGTCCGGCAATTTCGCGAAAGCCTCGCTCGCTTCATCCAGATCGTCATGGGCGAGCGCCGATTCGATCCGCGCGACAAGCTCGGTGATGGAAATGTTCGCCCGCTCGCCGGCCGGACGAACGCGCACGAGTTTGCCGGCGTCGTGCAACAACTGATCGGTCAGCGATCCGCCAGCGGAAGGCGTGTCTTCAAGGGCGCGTAGGCGTTTCGCGACCGGCGCGAAAGAAGCCCGCAGCCGCGCCGCCGTCGGCGCGCCCTGTTCGGCGACCGGCGCCAACGCGGCGAGCAGCTGGGGATCGACGCCTCGTTCGCTCAGCGCCGCCAGTTCGGCCGGGAAGGGACGGCCTCGCTCGAGCGAATGCAGCAGCGACTGCGCGAGCGTCAGGGTTTCGGCGGCGGTTATCGTCTTCGCCTGCGTCGAGGCGGCGCCCTCGGCGGCGTCCGGCGCGACGCGCGTTTCGCCCTTGGGTTGCTCGAGCTGTTCGCGCACCTTGCGAATCTCGTCGGCGAGCTCGTCGATACGGCCTTCCAGCGCGTTGAGATATGAGCCCTCGTCCGCAGGCTTTTCGCCCGTTTCGGCCGGCTTGGCGCTTCGCTGGGCGTCCCTGGCGGCTTCAAGCGCCTCGCGCGCCGTTGCTTCCAGTTGGTCGATTCTTTTGACGAGCGCCGCGACCTGAGCGCCGTCCTCGCCGCGGACGGAGGAGGCGGGGACGGGCGTCGGCGCGGCGATGGGGGCCGGGTGTTCGTCTCTGGCGGCCGGCGCGGGCTTTGTCTCCTGAGGAGCGGTCCAGCTTGGCGCCAGGGTTGGACGCGGCGTCTCGACAGCCGGGAGCGGCTTCGGCTCGGCGGTGGGCTTTGGCGCGGGGACGGCGGGTTCGTTCGCCGCGGTTTGGCGCGATTTGGGTTTGCGGTCGCTCTCGACCGTCGACGAGGCCGACGCCCACAACTCGGCGAGCTTGGTTTCGATTTTGGAGGCGAAGCCCTCGGGATCCTTGGCGGCGGCGTCGATCGCGTCGCTTATCGCGCGGAGCCTCTCGTCCTTGTCTTTAAATTTGATGGCCGCCAGGCCGCCGCCAATCGCCAGCAAGCCCAGAACGGCCAGCAGCAAGGTGAGTTTTTGCCAATAGCCGCCCGATTTTCGAACGGGCGGCGCGACCGTCGGCTCTGGCGCTGCCTCCGGCGCGGCCTCGGGCGCGACGATTTCGGATTCATGCAGTTCGGATCGATGGGCGAAGAGCTCGTGATCGCGCTCTTGAGAACCGGGAGCTCCCTCGCCCCCCGCGCCATGCGTCGGGCTCTGCGGGCCGCCGGCGCCTCGCGGTTCCTCCGGCGTGTCGTGTTCGTTTTCTATCATTCTTGATTCCTCGCCTGCGCTCCTTATAGACGAGCAAGGGCGCCAACGAAACAGGCTGTTCTCGTCCGAAAAACAATCTCCCGACTTCGGTTGCCGATAGTCTGGTCATTATTCCGCAGCCGCCTCCATCAGCGCCAGCGTCCGCCGCGCCACGTCGAGATGCAGACGCTCGACCATCTGGCCGTCGATCTGGACGACGCCCTTGTCGGCGTTTTCGGGAGCGTCGAAAATAGCCAGAATTTTTCTGGCGAAAGCGACCTCCGCGTCGCTGGGCGCGAAAATCTCGTTCACGGGGCCGATTTGGGAAGGATGGATCAGCATTTTGCCGTCCATGCCGAGATCGCGGCCTTGCTCCGCCTCCCGACGCAGCCCGGCCTCATCATTGAAATCATTATAGATTCCGTCGATTATCTCGATTCCGTGAACCCGCGCGGCGAGGACGCCGGCCGACAGCCAGGACAGCAGCGCGGGTCGGCCCGGCGTCAGCCGGGCCCGCGTCGACTTGGCGATGTCATTTGGGCCCAGCACCAGAACATCGAGGCGCGAGGTCGAATCGTCGGCGGCGCTGGCGATCTTCTCGATGTCGAAGATCGCGCGCGGCGTCTCGATCATGGCCCAGAGCCGGGTTTTCGCCGGAGCGCCGGCGGCGGTCAGATCCGCGGCGGCCTTGAGAACATCCTCGCGGGAATTAACCTTCGGGATGACAATCGCGTCCGGAGCGGCGGCGGCGATGGCCGCGATGTCGCCCTTATACCACTCCGATCCGCGCACATTGACCCGCACGACCAGTCGACGCTCGCCATAGCCCCCGCCCTTCACCGCGGCGGCGACCTGCTCGCGCGCCAGAACCTTCGCGTTTTCGGCGACGCCGTCCTCGAGTTCGAACATCAGCACGTCGGCCTTTAGCGTCTTTCCCTTTTCGAGAGCCCGCGCGTTGGACCCGGGCATCGCCAGCACGCTGCGCTTCAGCGTCGAAATCATGGTGTCTCCCATTGTTGTGAATTATCCTCGCGGCGGGTCGCGGGATTCTTTGCTTGCCTGCCGGCCTCGCCTCCACAATAAGGGAGCGGTCGCCGCCGCGACAATAGCATGGCGTGCGCGACGGGCGTTCTTCCACGCTCCAACCGCGCGAGCTTGGATGCGGCCGGCTCTTCGAGGATAGATAATGACCGACGCCAGCGGCGCTGCTTCGCCGTCCCGTGAATTTCCCAGCCATCTCGTCGAGGGCTATCGAACTTTCCTGACCGGCCGCTTCCCAAGCGAGCACGAGCGGTTTCGCGATCTCGCCGAAAAAGGTCAAAGCCCCCGGACGATGATCATCGGCTGCTGCGATTCGCGGGTCTCGCCGGAGGCCATCTTCGACGCCGGCCCCGGGGAATTGTTCGTGCTGCGCAACGTCGCGAATCTGATCCCGCCCTATGAGCCGGACGACCACTATCACGGCGCGTCGGCGGCGCTCGAATACGCGGTCATGGCGCTCAAGGTGCGGCACATCGTCGTGCTCGGACACGCGCAATGCGGCGGCGTGGCCGCTTACGCCGAAAGCCTCGCCGATCCCGACGCGCCGCCTTTGTCGGAGGGCGATTTCATCGGCCGATGGATCCAACTGCTGCGTCCGGCCGCCGAACGCGCGGGCCCGCGCCCCACGGCGCCGGACCGCGCCTACACCGAACGGCTCGAATTCGAGGCGATCAAGCAGGGGTTGCGGAATTTACGCAGCTTCCCCTGGATACGCACATTGGAAACGCGCAACTATCTGCGGCTGCATGGAGCCTATTTCGGGGTTATGGACGGGCGTCTGCTGGCGCTCGACGAGGCGAAGGACGTTTTCGCGCCGGTCGCCGGCGCGACTCACGCCGCCGTGATCGAAGGCGCGAGGTTTTGAGCGTCCCCGCCGCGATGGAGTGGCGAGCTTGCGCGGAAGACATTCCGGCGGTGGCGGGCTTGTCGGCGCTCGCCGGCGACTATGACGCGATACTCTGCGACGTATGGGGCGTGCTGATCGACGGCGCCAAATATTTCGCGGCGGCGGCCGCGGCGTTGCGGGCGTTTCGCGCTGGCGGCGGGACGGCGCTGCTGATCACCAACGCCTCGCGCCCCAGCCAGGAGGTGCGGCGCCAACTCGAACAACTCGGGCTTCCCGGCGATTGCTACGACGATCTGATTTCGGCGGGCGAATTGACGTTGCGCGAAATCGTCGCGCGTAATGGCGCGGCCTGTCATCACCTCGGGCCGAAGCGCGATATAGGTCTGTTCGAGGCCGCCGGACGCCTGCTTGGCGCGCCGCTTCGGCTGGTCGGTCCGCGCGACGCCGATTACGTCGTATGCACCGGATTGATCGACGAGGATCGCGAGACGCCGGAAGATTACGATTCGCGGCTGGAAGAGCTGCGTCGGCGCGATCTCGTGATGCTCTGCGCGAACCCCGACATCGTGGTCGAGGTTGGCGAGCGACAATATTGGTGCGCCGGCGCGCTGGCGCGGCGCTACGCCGCCATTGGCGGCGAGGTGAAAATGTTCGGCAAGCCCCACGCGCCGATCTACGAGGCGGCCTTGGCGCGCGTGGACGCGCTAAAACGCGCGCCGACGCCGCGCGGGCGCGTGCTGGCGATCGGAGACGGAGCCGACACGGACCTTCGAGGCGCTGGCGCGGCGGGCCTCGATTGCCTGTTCATAACGCGGGGCGTGCATCGGGAAGAGCTCTATGGCGCTGGCGAGGAACTCGACCGCCGCGCGCTGGCGCGGTTGCTCGCGCGCGCAAAAACCAAACCCGTGGCTTTGGCTCGCGAAGTTGTGTGGTAATAAGGAAACGCGAAAAAGCGCCCGTCCCGATCAAACCCCTCGGTGAAGTCCATGTCCACGCCGTTCAAAATCTATTATTTCGAAGATCTGAGCGTCGGCATGCGCGAGACCTTGATGAAGGCCGTGATGGACGACGATGTGATCGCCTTCGCCGATCTTTCCGGCGATCGCAATCCGATACACCTGTCCGATCATTTCGCGAGCAAGACGCGATTTGGCGAACGCATCGTGCATGGCCTTTATACGGCCTCGTTGATTTCGACCGTGATCGGCATGTATCTGCCGGGGCCGGGCGCGGTCTATCTCTCGCAAACGCTGAATTTTCGCGCTCCCGTAAAAATCGGCGACGTGATCAATGTCGTCGTCGAGGTGGTCGAATTGGTCGAGAAAGGCCGCCGCGCCAAGCTGAAATGCGAATGTCTCGTCGACGGCAAGGTGGTGCTCGACGGGGAGGCGATCGTCATGGTGCCGAGCCGCGAGCAGGCCAATCGCACGGCCGCCGCCGCCTCGGCCTGACGCAGGACGGGACGGCGCTTCTTCCAGCATATTTCTCGCCGCCTTTTCCCGGAAGCAGCCTTGCCCGACGCAGCGCATCCTTTCGTCGACGCCCTCGACCCCACCGCTCCGCCGCCCGGACTTGCGGGGGCCGTCGTCGCGCTCGGCAATTTCGACGGGCTGCATCGCGGCCACAGGGGCGTTATCGCCAGAGCTCAGGCCCTCGCGCGCGCCCTGCAAAAGCCTTGCGCCGTGCTGACCTTCGAGCCCCACCCCTCCGATTTTTTCGCCGGCCGCTCTGTCATTTTCCGCCTCACGCCGCCCGCCGCCAAGGCCGCCCTGCTGGCGCGTCTTGGCCTTAACGGCATGATAACGCTCACGTTCGACGCTCGCTTCGCGGCGCTGACGGCGGCGGATTTCACCGGCGACATATTGGCTCGGCGGCTCGCCGTGTCGGCGGTCGTGGCCGGCTATGATTTCCGTTTTGGCGCCGCGCGCCAAGGCGACGCCGATTTTCTGCGGGCCGAGGGCGCGCGGCTGGGCTTTGGCGTCGAGATCGTGGAGCGGATCGTCAAGGACGAGGCCGGCAGTCTCGACGCCGTCTCCTCCACCGCGACGCGCGAAGCCCTGGAGCGCGGCGACGTGGCGCTCGCCAAAAGCCTGCTCGGGCGGCCCTATTTCATCGAGGGCGCGGTCATCCATGGGGAAAAACGGGGACGCGGCCTCGGCTTCCCGACCGCCAATATCGCGCTCGATCCGTCCAATCGGCTGCGTCATGGCGTTTACGCCGTGACGCTGGAAGCGCGCGGCGTCGTTCGTGGCGGCGTCGCGAGTTTTGGCCGCCGCCCGACCTTCGATAATGGTCCGCCGCTCCTCGAAGTTTTCGTCTTCGATTTTTCCGGCGATCTTTACGGCGAAATGGTGGAAGTCGCCTTTCAGGGCTTTCTTCGCGGCGAGGAAAAATTCAATTCCATCGACGCGTTGATCGCGCAAATGCGCGCGGACGCCGCCGCCGCGCGCGAAATTTTTGCGCGCGAATAGCCGCTATGGGCCGCGAGTCCCTCGATCCTCGCCGCTCGTTGCCGCGCGGAGTTTAATGCATATATATCGGCTGGGCGGTCGCCGCCGCGGAGAAATGTGATGACCGAGGATAACTCAAACCGGGTCGAGGCCCCGAGGGGCCGGGTCGAAATTCTTCCGCCGGGGGATGAACAATCCTCATCGGGCCGGTTTTCTTATTCGAGCGGTTATGGAACGATCAAAATCGTGAAGCTGGGTCCCTTCGCCAGCGTGTTGCTCGCCCTGGCGGTCGGCGTCGTGCTGCTGTGCGGGTTTATTTTCCTGAGCGGCGCGCTTTTGTTTCTCCTGCCGATCGTCGGCTTGCTCGCGGCGGGGGCGGCCCTGTCGGGCTTTTTTGGCAACCCTTTCCGGCGGCTGCGCTGAGCGGAGCGCGAATATCCCTCTTTTCGTCGTAATCCCGGCCTGCTAAGGCTTGGGGATGACATTCAGCGCCTCCATACGAATTACTGGCCCGGCCCGCGCTCGCAGCTAGACGCTCGCGCGGGGTCCGGGTTTTCGCGCCGTCTGGCGCCTCCTCGTCCGCTTCTTCCAGCCATGCGCCAGACGGCCCCGCCGCGCGCAGTAATAGCTTGGTTTCACAGATGAACGACTCCCCCAAGACGCCGGCCGACTATTCGGCGAGTCTCTATCTGCCCGTGACGGATTTTCCGATGCGCGCTGGCCTGCCCCAGCAGGAGCCCAAAACTCTCGCGCGCTGGGAGGAAATCGGCCTGACCCAAAAACTGCGCGAGGTCGCCGTGGGGCGCCCGAAATTCGTGCTGCACGACGGGCCGCCTTACGCCAACGGCAATATCCACATCGGCCACGCGCTGAATAAAATCCTAAAAGATGTCGTGACCCGCAGCCAGCGGATGCTGGGCAAGGACTGCGCCTATGTGCCGGGCTGGGATTGCCACGGCCTGCCGATCGAATGGAAGATCGAGGAGGAGAATTACCGCGCCAAGGGGCTGAAAAAGCCGGATTTTTCCGATCCCGCCGCGATGATCGCCTTTCGCAAGGAGTGCCGCGCCTATGCCGAGAAGTGGCTTTCGGTGCAGCGCGAGGAGTTCAAGCGGCTGGGGGTCGCGGGAGAGTGGGAGCGTCCCTATTCGACCATGACCTTCGAGGCCGAGGCGCGGATCGCCGCCGAAATCATGAAATTCGCCGCGAACGGGCTGCTGTATCGCGGCTCCAAGCCGGTGATGTGGTCGGTGGTGGAAAAGACCGCGCTGGCCGAGGCGGAGGTGGAATACGAGGATCATGTCAGCGACACGGTTTTCGTGGCGTTTCCGGTGAAGGGCGATACGGCGTCTGTCGTTATCTGGACGACGACGCCCTGGACGCTGCCGGGCAATCGCGCGATCTCGTTCTCCCATAAAATCGCCTATGGCCTGTATCGCGTGACGCAGGCGCCGGAAAACAATTGGGCCAAGGTCGGCGCAAGTTACATCCTCGCCGACAAGCTCGCCGAGGAGCTCTTTAAATCCGCGAAAGTCGAAGGTTTCGAGCGTCTCAAGGACGTGCCCGCCGACGTGATGCGGGGGCTTGCTTGCACGCATCCGCTGGCGAAATTCGACGCCCGATACGGCTTCCCCGTCCCCCTCCTCGACGGCGACCACGTCACCGACGACACCGGCACGGGCTTCGTCCATACCGCGCCCGGCCATGGCCGCGAGGACTTTGATATCTGGATGGCGAGCGGCCGGCTGCTCGCCGAGCGCGGCATCGACACGCGCATCCCCTATACAGTCGATGAAGACGGCTTTTACACCGCCGACGCCCCCGGTTTCGAAGGCAAGCGCGTCATCACCGACAAGGGCGACAAGGGCGACGCCAACGAGGCGGTTATCGCCGCGCTCGTCGCCGCGGGAAATATTCTCGCGCGCGGGCGCCTAAAGCATCAATATCCCCACTCCTGGCGCTCCAAAAAACCGGTGATCTTCCGCAACACGCCGCAGTGGTTCATCGCGATGGATAAGCCGTTGCCGGAGGCGCATAACGCGACGTTGCGCCATTTGGCGCTCGCCGAAATCGCCCGCACGCAATGGACTCCCAAGGCTGGCGAGAACCGCATCACCGGCATGATCGCCGGGCGTCCGGATTGGGTCGTCTCGCGCCAGCGCGCCTGGGGCGTGCCTATCGCGCTGTTCGTCAAAAAGGGAACGCATGAGCCGCTCATCGACGCGCGCGTGAACGAGCGCATCGTGACGGCCTTCGCCCAGGAGGGCGCCGACGCCTGGTTCGAGGCGGGCGCCGCTCAGAGCTTCCTCGCGCCCGATCACAATCCGGACGAATACGAAAAAATCTCCGACGTGCTCGACGTGTGGTTCGACTCCGGCTGCACCCACGCCTTCGTGCTCGAAGATCCCAAGGCTTTCCCCAGTCTCGCCGGGATTCACCGCAAGCGCGACGGCGGCGCGGACGAAATCATGTATCTCGAAGGCTCGGACCAGCATCGCGGCTGGTTCCATTCCTCGCTGCTGGAATCCTGCGGCACGCGCCATCGCGCGCCCTATGACGCGGTTCTCACCCATGGCTTCGTGCTGGATGAGAAGGGCCGTAAAATGTCGAAGTCCCTCGGCAATGTGGTCGCGCCGCAAAAGGTCATCGCCGATTCCGGCGCCGATATTCTGCGCCTGTGGGTCTGCGCCTCGGATTACGCCGACGATTTGCGTGTCGGGCCGGAGATCCTCAAAACCTTCGTCGAGACCTATCGCAAGCTGCGCAACACGATCCGCTGGATGCTCGGCACGCTGGCGCATCACGCGCCCGGCTGCGCCGACGATCTCGCCCATGCGCCGGAGCTTGAGCGTCTGATGCTACACCGGCTGGTCGAACTGGACGAAGCCGTTCGCACGGCCTATGCGGCTTACGATTACAAAAAAGTCGTGGCGCTGCTGATCCCGTTCATGACCAGCGATCTTTCGGCCTTTTACTTCGACATCCGCAAGGACGCGCTCTATTGCGATCCGCCGTCGAGCGAGAAGCGCAAGGCGGCGCTGGCGACGATCGAGCATATTTTCCGTTGCGTCACGACTTGGCTCGCGCCGATCCTGGTCTTCACCGCCGAGGAAGCCTGGCTCTCGCGCTACACGGGCGCGGCATCGGCGCATTTGGAGGTTTTTCTGGACGTTCCATCGCATTGGCGGGACGAGGCGCTGGCGAAAAAATGGAGCGAAATTCGCGCCATCCGCGCCGTCGTCACCGGCGCGCTGGAGGTGGCGCGCGCGGAGAAGCGCATTGGCTCGTCGCTGGAGGCGGCGCCCGTCGTGCATATTTCCGACGCCAAGCTTTGCGTGGCGCTCGATGGAATCGACTTCGCCGAAGTCTGCATCACCTCCGACATCGGCGTTGAGGCCGAAGGCGAGGCGCCGCCCGAGGCGTTCCGATTGCCCGAGGTCAAGGGCGTCGCCGTGTCGTTCGCGCCCGCGCGCGGCGTCAAATGCGCGCGGTCGTGGCGATATTTCGATCCCGCCGCCGCCGATCCGGAATATCCCGACGTCACACCGCGCGACGCGCAAGCGCTTCGTGAAATCGCGCGGTCGGCGGGTCGCGAGGAGCGCATCGAGCCTTGATCGTCGGCGCCCCGGCAGCACCAAAACGCGTGACGCGGCGCCCTGGCGCCGAAATCATCGAGCATGATTTCGGGCGGCCCGGCGTCACGCCTCGCTCCGCGATCGAGGTTGCGGCCCGGTGAACGTTCTCCTCGCATTTCTGGCCAATTCCGCCACGAATGTCGTGATCGGCTTGCTGGTCGCCAAATATCTCGGTCCCGAGGAATATGGGCGTTTCGCCATAGCCTTTTCGATCTCCGCCGTCGTGCAAACGGCGCTGTTCGATTGGCTGCGCCTCGCGGCGACGCGCTTTTACTCCGTGAGAGTGCGCGATCAGAAGCCGGTCGTGCGGGCGACGCTCGACATGTCCTTCGTCGCGGTTGTCTGCGCGCTGGCGCTCGCCACGGTCCTGTTCGCGTATTTCGGGCCGACGCTCGATTTCGACGGCGTTCTGATTCTGTTGGCGCTGCTGACGGCGGTGGTCAACGGGCTGTTCGATTATTCGACCGCGTTGGTGCGCGCGCGGTTCGACGACCGACTGTTCGGCCGGCTCGTCTTCGTCAAAAATCTGCTTTCGTTGCTCCTGACCGGCGGCGGGGCGTTTTTGTTTCACTCGGCGGGCGTCGCCTTGGCGGGCACGATCGCGAGCCTGTTCGGGACGGTGATCGCGGCGCGCGCCTCGTTGACCGACAAGGGAGCGCCGCCGGGCGCGGCGCGGCGCGAAACGGCGGCCGCGTTGATCGCTTATAGCGCGCCGATCGTCACCGCCAATTTGCTCTATCAAGCCATTCCGCTCGCGGCCCGCTCCACGGTCGCCGACGTCTATGACTTCGCGGAAACCGGGCAGTTCGCGCTCGCATTCGACCTTGGCATGCGCGCGATGCTGGCGTTTGGCTCGGCGCTCGACGTGTTGTTGTTCCAAATCGCGGTGGCGGCGCACGAGAACCACGGGCCGGAGAGGGCGCGGCGCCAGGTCGGCCGCAATATGGCTGTTGTTCTCGCTTTTCTATTGCCTGCTTGCACCGGCCTTTTTCTGGTCATGCCCTCGATCGAATTGCTGATCGTCCCAGCACAATATCGCGGGCCCTTTGGCCATTATCTTAGCCTGCTGCTTCCAGGATTGTTCGCGATGGGGATGATTCTGTTTGGCGTCAATCCGGTGTTTCAGATCGGCAAGAAGACCGCGCCGATGGTGGGCGCGGCGCTGGTCGCCGTCGCCGCGGGGTTTATCCTGGTCGTGGCTCTGCCTTGGGGGAGGGACGCATCCAGTCTGGCGCTGGCACAATGTGGCGCCTATCTCGCGGCGCTTGTCGCGACGCTGTTTTTCGCCGCTCGCGCGAAACCCATCTGGCCGCGTCTGCGGGACGTGGCTTTCGCGGTCGCCGCCACCGGCGGCATGGTCGCCGTGCTGTCGCCGCTGCGCGAAATGACGCCGGGAGTTTCGCCGCTGCTGTTGCAGGTGTCGCTGGGTGTCGTGGTTTACGGAGTTTTGACGCTTATTTTCGACACCGCCGGGCTGCGCGGCCAGGCGCTGGTTTGGATAAAACGGCGGCGGGGGTAAGCCGCCCATTCGGGCGGCGACGGCAATCGTTAAAACCCCAGCTCCATTTGCTAAAACCATGGCTCGTCTCCATCAGCGCCCCGCCGAGTCTTTTATCGAACAATATAAACTGTTTAGCTCCGCGATGACCTATATTCGGCGTAAGTTTGAAGCCGCGCGCCCGCTTCGGACATTTCAATAATGCATTTCAATAATATAGGTCGTTTCTTTCTCGCCGGCCGGGATCAGGCTGGGGTTGCTCCGGCTGCTGGATTATTATGTTGTGTACGTACTAGTCATGCGAATCTAAAATTCGCTACATAATGTTCGCTCGGTCTTTTGGCAGAATCGCTTGACGGCAGCGAGGATTTCATCTGCGGATTTGGTCCATCGATACGGCTTGGGATTTTCATTGTGCCGCTCGATGAAGGTTCGGATATCTGCCTCCAACTGCTTCGTCGAGGTATGGACGCCGCGACGAATTTGCTTCCGGGTGAGCTCGGCAAACCAGCGCTCGACCTGATTGATCCACGACGCCGACGTCGGCGTGAAGTGCACATGATAATGCGGCCGCCGCGCCAACCAGTTTTTGACGACGGTGGTTTTGTGAGTGGCGTAATTCTCCATGATAATGTGAACGTCGAGGCCGTCCGGAATTTGCGCGTCGACCTGCTTAAGGAAGTCGAGAAACTCGGCGGCCCGGTGGCGCTTGTAGCATTTGCCGATCACGAAGCCCGACGCAATGTCGAGGGCCGCGAACAGCGACGTCGTGCCGTGGCGGGCGTAAGAGTGAGTCCGGCGCTCAGGAACGCCGGGCATCATCGGTAGGACCGGCTGCTCGCGATCAAGCGCTTGTATCTGGCTCTTCTCGTCGACGTTGAGCACCAGCGCCCGGGTGGGCGGCGACAGATAAAGGCCGACGATGTCGCGGACCTTGTCGACGAACAGGGGGTCGCTGGAAAGTTTGAACGTTTCCGAGCGATGCGGCTGTAAGCCGAAAGCGTTCCAAATCCTCCGGATCGTCGTGTGCGAAAAGCCGGTCTCTGTCGCCATGGAGCGGATCGACCAGTGCGTGGCGTCCCTCGGCGTGGACCGGAGGGTGCGCTCGATGACCGCGGCGACCTGATCGTCATCAATTGTCCGAGGTCTGCCGACACGAGCCTCGTCCAACAACCCGTCGATGCGGTCCTTCAGAAAGCGTCGACGCCACTTCCCGACCGTGTGCTCATGGAGGCCGAGTTCGCTCGCAACGGTTTTGCTCGGAACGCCATCCGCGCATCGCAGGATAACGCGACAGCGCTCGGACGAAGACCGCGCCGCGCGATGGCGACGAACCTGTCGTTCGAGATACTCCCGTTCATCCGAACTCAGGATCAGTGGAGCAATCGGACGCCCCGTCGCGTTGGCCATAAACTCGCTCCCACTCTCTTGTGAAAGAGCGATCTTACAATGAAGCGAACTTCAGTTCCAGATGACTAGTACTAAATAGACATATTTGTCATAATCGCATTTTGTGAAACAACCGTAATCGCGCCCAACATGTAGGTGCGGGGAGTGTGCGTTGCTGTCTCACGCGTTAATATGGGTAGAAGAGCATTGGAAGATGGTTTGTGTGGTCTATTTCGTTCTGATGCTTGTGGCTTGGGCATTTGTCTATGGCGCGGGCAAGGCGAGCGGACGGTGAACAGAGAACACAGGGAACCAAGCCATTGGGCGAGACGGGGGTGACAAGAACCTCGTGTGACAGCCGGTAAAGCGAATATTTTACTATATATGGATAATTGTGACCAATATATGCGTATATTGTTGTTTCTGGATGATGTAGAAAACATGCTGCGTATTAGAAAAATATGTGTCTTATATTTTTGTGGGATCCCCCATCGCGAAAGCCCATTAGCGGCCATCGCACGGCCGCGAAACGCCATGAACAACTTGAAGCGGCGCGCTTTCGCGCGGGAGTCGAAAGTTTTTGCTTCCGTCTCGACGGTTGTGGCGCGACTCTTTCAGAGGTTGAGTTTGTTGAAGACGAAGGCGGGCATGTGGCGAATGATCAGCATGATCGGCAGCCAAAATTTCGGCGCGTAAACCACGGGGCCGCCACGCTCCGCCGCCGTCTCGATCACCTCGGCGACTTGCTCCGGGGTGGCCCATAGCAATCCTTTTTTCGTAATGCTCGCGGTCATCGGCGTGTCGACGAAACCGGGCTTTATCAATACGGCGCGGGCACCGAGCGGCGCAAGGCGGTGGGCGATCCCCTCGACCAGCCGCGCGAGACCGCCTTTCGTGGCGCCATAGATGAAATTAGAGCGCCGTCCTCGATCTCCGGCAACCGAGCCGATCACCAGCAGCGCGCCGGCGCGTTGCTTTTCGAATATCGCCGCGGCGGCGAGGCACCAGGCGGCGGCGCTGGTGAAATTGGTCTGTATCAACGCCGCCGCCGCGCTCGGATCGCGCGCGAGTTCGGTTTGGTCGCCGAGAACGCCATAGGCGAGCAGCAGAATATCGAGGCCGCCAAGCGTCTCGACCATTTTGGCGAGTTCCGCGCCGGCGTCCGCGGACGCGCAATCGAGCGCCACGCAATCGGCTTGCGCGGCGCCGCGCGCGACGAGATCGGCGGCGACGGCGCTCAGGCGGGCCTGATCTCGCCCCACCAGCACGAGCCGCGCGCCGCGCTCCGCCCAGAGGCGGGCGGTCGCCCGCGCGATGGCGGAAGCCGCGCCGAGAATGACGATGCGTTCGCTTTCGATGTTCATTGGGCGACCCTTGTCCAAAAGTCGGAATTCAATGCCGGATCCTTCAGCAGTTGCTCCCAGCGCGGAAAGGATCGGCGGAACATTTCGCGCGACATGCGTCCATCCTTGGCGGGATAGAGCGCGCCATTCGCTTCCCTCACCATGGCGTCGAGGCGCGCCAGCAGGTTGAGCGTCGTCTCGCCCCTAAAAGGAAAGTCCAGCGCCAGCGTCGCGCCCGGACGAGGGAAGGAGAGAAGGCCCGGCGAAGGCAGATCGCCAAAGGTTTTCAGCACCGCCAGGAACGAGGCCTGGCCTGAGGCGGCGATGACGCGGAGCATCTCCGTGATCGCGTCCCGCTGGTTTTCGCGGGGGATGACGCATTGATATTGCAACATGCCGCGTCGTCCGTACAGCCTGTTCCAGTCATGCACCGCGTCGAGCGGATAGAAGAAGGGCGCGTAATGCTGGCGGTTCGTTCCCGCCTTGGCGCTGTTGACGCGATGATAAAGATTATTGAAGGCGCCGACCGTGAAACGGTTGAGGGCGAAGCCGGGCGCCTCGAGCGGAATACGCTTCCAACTCTTGTCGTCGTGAAGATCATATGCGCCGTCGTCGATCCAATTGGCGCGGGAAAAAATCCCGCGCCCGGCTCTGGCGCCGCGGGCCGTGCAGTCGATCCAGGCGACCGTGTGTTCGAAGCTTCGCGCGCTCTCGTCGGCCAAGGGCCAAAAGGCGTCGAGATTGTCGTAGGGAACGATCTCGACATCGAGGTGAGCTCCGCCAATTTTGACGAGCTGCAACTCAACCCATTCGATCACGCCGGTCAGGCCGAGACCGCCTATGGTGGAGGCGAACAGCATCGGGTCGGATTCCGGCGTGACGGTCAGTTCCCCACGATCGCTGCGCAAGAGCCCAAAAGCGCGAACATGGCGCCCGATCGAGCCCGCGCCATGATGATTCTTGCCGTGAACGTCGTTGGCGACGACGCCGCCGAGCGTGACGAAGCGCGTTCCCGGCGTCGTCGGCGGAAACCAGCCCTTTGGGACGACGAGACGCAAAATTTCCGAAAAGCTCACGCCAGCTTCCGCGCGCAGGACGCCCGTCGCGGCGTCGAAGGCGATGAAGCGGTCGAGACCGCTCATATCGACGAGCGCGCCGCCTCGGTTAAGGCAGGAGTCGCCATAGGAACGCCGCAGCCCGATCGCCAAGAGGCTTTCGTCGCCGGCGTGGCTCGGGAGACCCGACAATTCGTCGCGAAAGCCAGGGCGCGCCACGCGCTGAACGCCGCGCGTCACGCGGCCCCAGGACACAACGTCGCTTCTCTCGATGAAGGGCGACGGCGCGGAGACAGCTTTGGCCGTCACGATATCGCCGCGCCGAACATGGCGGCCATCAACGCCCCATAGATTAGGCTGAGCCCGTCCTTCAGCGCGAAGGCCACGGGATCGTCATGCAATTCGCCGCGGTGACAGAGCAACCAAATCCGGGCGAGCCACAAAAATATGATCAGCGGGAAACTCCACAAAAACTGCGGGTGACTGTAGAGCCCCGTCGGAAAGGCGTCCTCGACAAGGTAAATCACCATGATCAGCACGGTGGCCATCATCGTGCCGACGCCAAGGGAGAGCATCAACGGCGCGTCGCCCGCGCGATAGCCGCGTCCGGGCGTTCCGTCGAGCCCATGCGCGACCATGCGCGTGATTTCGGTCTGACGCTTCGCCGTCGACAGCGACAAGAATAAGAACATGGAGAAAACAAACAGCCAGGGCGAAAACACGACGCCGGTGACAACCACGCCGAGCGCCAGACGCATTGAAAAAAGCGTGGCCAGAATGAAAACGTCGATGATCGGTTCGCGTTTCAGTCGAAATGAATAGGCGAGACTGAGGACGAGATAGAGCGCGAGCATTCCAACGCAGTTCGCTCCCATCAGCGTCGCGAGAAGGAACGACGCCAGTCCGCCGCCGGCGATCAGCCCGACGCCAGTCGCGATCGACAGATCGCCGCTCGCGAGAGGCCGGTTCTTTTTCGACCAATGTCGCCGGTCTTCCGTCAGATCCCAAAGATCGTTGAGAACATACGTCGCCGAGGCGAGGACGCTCAGCGCCACGAAGCCTCCGAGCGCATGAAGCCAAGCCGTCGGATCATGCACCTTTCCGCCAAGCACCAGCGGCACGAAGACGAGGGCGTTCTTGGCCCATTGATGAAAACGCAGCCCACGCCGAAGCGATGGAAAATTGAATCCCTTGGTTGGCAAAACGGACACGAGCTCCGTTCGGGCGGTGACTTTCTTCACCATTCTCGCCGAACGGCCGGCGAAAACCGCCGCGGACGCCTTGCTCCAAACGTGTAAATCCGCCGAAGAATCGCCCGCGTAAACGAAACCGTCCGGGAGGAGGCGCACCAACTCTTCGGCTTTCGCCAATCCTTTCAGATTGAGACCGTCGCGGGAGGCTATGACGTCGCCGATGCAGGGAAAGCGGCGTTGAATCTTCTCGGCGATGGAAAGGTCCGCGGCGGTCGCCAAGACGACCCGGCGCCCCCGCTTAGCCTCCTGCTCCGCCAGGGCGAGAATTTCGGCATTGACGGGAAACGTCGCGACGTCTTCCTCGGTGACGACCTCGGCCAGCCGATTTTTAACCTTCGCGCGTCCGGAAAGAATCCAAAACGGAATCTTCCACGCGGCCATTCCCTGGCGCTTCAGGAAAAACAGCAGCGACTCATGCAGCGCGTCGGTCGCGATCAAGGTTCCGTCAAGGTCGACCACGAGTGGAAATTCAATACCGAGAGAGAGTCCTTCGGTCGGCGGGGAAGGTTTCCCTAACGCGGACGCTTCGGCTTTTCTCATAATCGAATCGCCTTTTCCATCCAGCTTTGGTCATCAATCAACATTCTCGGGAGACGCAACATCGATATGGTCCGGCGTTCGCCGGATCGCTCCATCTCCCGGCCCATATCTGCGATTGATTCGCATTATTGGCAAGGGAGAAACGACGCGGCGCGTTCAAGCCCGGTTTCACCGCCGGGCTTTTCTTTTCCGCTGGGAAGCCGCCAACGCGCTCAGCCGCCCACCACCAGCACATGCACCAGGGGCTTCTTGCCCCAACTCGCATAGACGGCGCCACGCACCGCGCGCTCGACGGCCGTGGCCACCGAATCGAAATCTCGCCGGCGCGCGCGCGGCAAGGTGTCGAAGGTCTTGAACACCGCGTCGTCGACCACGTCGCCCATATCGACGTTATTCTTGCCTTGCTTGGGCAGGCCGGCGAAAACAATATCGGGATCGCCGACGAGATCGCCCTGCTTGCCCACCGCGAGAGCGATGGACACGACACCCGCGAAGGCCAGCTTGACCCGCTCGCGCAGGGCGCCGTCGTTCTCGCTCACGAGAATATCGCCGTCCTTGAACACTCTGCCCGAGGGAACCTTGCCGATAACCGCCGGCGCGCCGGGCGCGAGGCGCACGAGATCGCCATTGCGCGCCGAAACGACTTGCCGCACACCCTGCTCTCTCGCGAAAGCGGCGTGCCGTGTCAGATGGTGAGCCTCGCCATGCGCCGGCACCGCCGCTTGCGGCCGAACCCACTCGTACATCCGCGCCACCTCGCCTCTGCGCGGATGGCCCGAGCAATGCACGAGATGGTCGTGATCAGTGATCACCTCGACGCCGAGGTCGCATAATTTGTTGATGACGCGATACACCTCGCGCATGTTTCCGGGAATGGCGCGCGACGAGAAAATGACCCGGTCGCCGGAAACCAGCTTGATCGCGGGATGTTCGCCTTCGGCGGCCCGCGCCATCGCGGCGCGCGCCTCGCCCTGGCTTCCCGTCGCGATGACCACCACTTTGTCGCGCGGCAGCGTCGCGAGATGGTCGAGCGAATAGAATCCGGCGATCCCTTCGAGATAGCCGCAATCGCGCGCCACCTGGATCGCGCGGTCGAGCGCGCGGCCAGCCACGACGACGCTGCGGCCGCACGCCTGCGCCGCGTCGGCGATGGCGCGCACGCGCGCGATGTTCGAGGCGAAAGTTGTCACCAGCACGCGGCCAGGGGCCTCGCCGATCAGAGCGCGCAGGGTCCGGGCGACGTCGCTTTCCGAAAAGCTGTCGCCCTCGCGCAGAATATTGGTCGAGTCGCAGATGAGAGCGGTCACGCCCTCGTCGCCGAGCGCGCGCAGCCGCGCTTCGTCGATGCGATGTCCGACGCCAGGGTCCGGGTCGATCTTCCAGTCCCCCGTATGCAAGGCGAGCCCCGCCGGCGTGCGGATGGCCAAGGCGCAGGCTTCCGGAATGGAATGAGCGACGGCGACATATTCGACGCTGAAGGGGCCAAGGTCCAACACCGTCCCCGGCCCGACCCGCGTGATCTCCACGTTCGGCGCGCCGGGCTCCGATAGGCGGCGCGTTTCGATGAGCCCGGCCGCGAAAGGCGTCGCGAAGACCCGGCAGCGCAGCTTGGGCCACAGCGCGGCGAGCGCGCCGATGTGGTCTTCATGCGCGTGCGTGATCAAAAGCCCCAAGAGATCGCGGCCGATTTTCTCGACGAAGGATACGTCGGGCAGCACGAGATCGACGCCGGGTAGATCGGGCCCCGGAAAGGTGAGGCCGCAATCCACCATCAGCCATTTGCGCCCGCGCGCGGGACCGAAGCCGTAAAGCGCCGCGTTCATGCCGATTTCGCCAAGGCCGCCGAGCGGCGCGAAGACGAATTCGCTTTCGTCAATCGTCATGAACGCAAACCTGACTGTTCGAGAACACTAGACTCGTCATGAGCCAAAAACACATCGCCCGCGTCGATGACGCGTTCGCCCTCGGCCGTCGCGACGATCATTCGTCCGCGGGCGTCGATTGTCCGGAAGCGCCCCCGCGCTTCCTCGCCCCGAGCCAGCGCGACGTGAACCGGCTGGCCGAGGCCAGCCGCCGATTCGAGCCACTTTTCGCGAATCGCCGCGAAGCCCTCTCCCCCCGCCCAAAGGTCCAGCGCGGCGACAAAGGCGTCGGTGAGCGGAGCGAACAGTCGCGCGGCCGTCGGCGCGCCGGAGCCCGCCTCGCTCAGCGCGCGGGCGGGGTAAGGTAGTCCCTGCGGGGCGCCGGCGCAATTAACCCCAATGCCGATGACGACGACGCATTCATTGGGCGAACGCGGATCGCCCGTCGCGACCGGGACGCCTTCGAGGAGAACGCCGGCCAGCTTGCCGCCGTCCAGCAGAAGGTCGTTGGGCCATTTCAGGGCAAGGCGTTCAACCAACCCGCTTGCGCGCCGAACCGCGTCAATTAACGCGACGCCAGCGACAAATCCGAGTTGCGGCGCGAGACTCGGCGTGGAGCCGCCGGAGAGAACAAGGCTCGCGTGAAGATTTCCGGGTGTCGACACCCAATGCCGGCCATGGCGCCCCCTGCCTCGGGTTTGCCGCTCGGCCACGATCCAAAGCGGACCGCGCTCGCCTTCGGCGACGAGCCGCTTGCCCTCGTCGTTGGTGGAATCCACCTCGTCGAGTGAAAGCAGCCGAACACCGCGCGCGCGCGCTTCGCATCCCAGCTCCAAGCGCGCGTCCGCTTTCAAAACAGCGATTTCGCGGCGGCAGTCGCCGCGTTCATCAGCGGCGCCGGGTAGACCCAGAAGAACAGCAGGAAGATCGCTGAAACCGCCAGCACCGCGCGCGGCGTGAACGCGGATCGATCGAACACTGGCGCCGGCTCGTCGAAATACATGACCTTGACGATTCGCAGATAGTAGTAAGCGGCCACCGCGCTGGTCAGCACGCCGATCACCGCGAGCGGGTACAGCCCCGCCTGAACAGCGGGCAGCAGCACGTAATATTTAGCGAAAAATCCGCCGAGCGGCGGCACGCCGGCCAGCGAGAACATCAGCATCGATAAAAAGAACGCAGTCGCGCCATTGCTGCGCGACAGGCCCGCGAGGTCGGAGATGTTTTCGACCGGCTTGCCGTCGACGCGCATGGTTAGGATCGCCGCGAAAGCGCCGAGCGTCATGATCGCATAGATGACGAGATAAAGGGCGACGCCTCGGATCGCGTCCTCGGTGCCGGCGGCGAGGCCGATCAGCACGAAGCCCATGTGGCCGATCGAGGAATAGGCCATCAGACGCTTGATATTGGTTTGACCGATCGCCGCGAAGGAGCCGAGCATGGTCGAAACGACCGCGAGAAACACGACGATCTGGCGCCATTGGTCGATCACGCCAGGGAAAGCCGTCAACACGATCCGCGCCGTGATGGCGACCGCCGCCACTTTCGCGGAAGAAGCGAAAAAGGCCGTCACCGGGGTCGGCGCGCCCTCGTAGACATCGGGCGTCCACATATGGAAGGGCGCCGCCGACATTTTGAACGCGAGACCCGCCAGAACGAAAACGAGACCGAAGATCACGCCAATGGGCGCCGAGTGGGAGACGACCGCCGCGATGCCCTCGAACGACACCGTCCCCGAAAATCCATAGAGCAGCGACGAACCATAAAGCATCATGCCCGATGACAGCGCGCCGAGAACGAAATATTTGAGGCCCGCTTCCGAGGCGCGTCCATCGTCGCGCGAAAAGGCGGCGACGACATAGAGCGCCAGGGACATCAGTTCGAGGCCGAGATAAAGCGCGATGAGGTTGTCCGCCGAGATCAGCAGCAACATGCCGAGCGTCGCCAGCAGGATTAGGATCGGATATTCGAACTTGTCGAGCGCGGCGCGGCGCAGGAAATCCGACGACAGCAGGATCGTCACCAGCGACGCGCCGAGCGCCAGAACCTTCACGAAGCGCGAGAAGGCGTCGTCGATGTAAGCGCCGTCGAAGACGATCGCCTCGGATTTCCTCGACAGCAGGATCGCCAATATCGCCAGACCCAGCACGGCGACGGTCAACTCTGTCACCAGCGAGAACGAGCGCTCGCCGCGCCAGGCGCCGACCAGGATAAGCGCGAGAACGCCGATGGCGAGGATGACCTCCGGCAGGAAGTGATGCGCGAGCTGCGTGAAAAAGGGCATCTTTACTGATCCGTCATTGGCCGGCGGCGGCGAGGTGAACCGCGTGAAGCAGCGCCGAATGGGAGTTGAGCAGATTCGCGACGGAGGCCGCCGAAGCTTCGAGAACGGGGCCCGGCCAAACGCCATAATAGATCGTCAGCGCCAGTAGCGGAACGAAGATCGCGACTTCGCGCGGCGACAGATCCGCGATGCTGGCGAGGCTCGCCTTGTCGAGAACCCCGAAGATCACGCGACGATAGAGATACAGCGCATAGGCCGCCGAAAGGACGACGCCCGAGGTGGCGAACAGCGCAACCCAGCTGTTGGCGTTGAAGGCGCCGACCAGCGTGAGGAATTCGCCGACGAAACCCGAGGTGCCGGGAAGCCCCACATTCGCCATGGTGAAGACCATGAAGACGAAGGCATAAAGCGGCATGCGCTTGACGAGCCCGCCATAGGCGGCGATTTCGCGCGTGTGCATGCGATCGTAAATCACGCCGACGCAAAGGAAGAGCGCGCCCGATACGAAGCCATGCGATATCATCAGGAACATCGCGCCCTGGACGCCTTGCGTGTTCAGCGTGAACAGGCCCATCGTCACGAAGCCCATATGGGCGATCGACGAATAGGCGATCAGCTTCTTGATGTCCTCCTGCACCAGCGCGACCAGCGAGGTGTAGATTATGGCGATCACCGACAATGCATAAACCAACGGCGCGAATTGAACCGAGGCGTCTGGGAACATTGGCAGCGAGAAGCGGATGAACCCATAGCCGCCCATTTTCAGCAGGATAGCCGCCAGGATCACGGAGCCCGCCGTCGGCGCCTCGACATGCGCGTCCGGCAGCCAGGTGTGGACCGGCCACATCGGCATTTTCACCGCGAAGGAGGCAAAGAAGGCCAGCCATAGCCACGTCTGCATTTGCGGTGAAAAATGCGTGTTCAATAGCGTCTGAATGTCGGTCGTGCCGGCCTGGTTGTACATCGCCAGAATGGCGATCAGCATCAGCAGCGAACCGACGAGCGTGTAGAGGAAGAATTTGAAGCTCGCATAGACGCGCCGCTTGCCGCCCCAAATGCCGATGATGAGAAACATCGGAATGAGGCCGCCTTCGAAGAACAGATAGAACAACACCAGATCCAGCGCGCAAAACACGCCGATCATCAGCGTTTCCAACACGAGGAAGGCGATCATATATTCGGCGACGCGCTTCGTGATCGACTCCCAGGAGGCGAGGATGGCGAAGGGCATTAGGAATGTGGTCAGCAGCACGAAGGGGATCGAGAAGCCGTCGACGCCCAATTTGTAGACGAGGCCGGATCCGAACCACGTCTTTTCCTCGATCAGTTGAAACGCCGCGCTCGACGCATCGAACCGCTGCCAGACGACGATAGACAGGGCGAAGGTCGCGATCGTGGTGAGCAGCGCCGCCCAACGAATGTTGCGCAACGAAGATTCGCTGTCGTCACGCTGCGTCAGTATGAAGGCCGCGCCGACCAGCGGCAGAAAGGTCAGGCCGGAGAGAATTCCAAAACCGAACATTAGTGTATGCCTCCGGCGACAAACCAGCTGACGACCGCCGCGACGCCGATCAACATCGCGAAAGCATAGTGGTAGATGTAACCCGTCTGAAGACGCACGGCGAGCCTCGCGCCGTCGACGACGCGGGCCGCCACGCCATCGGGTCCAAGCCCGTCGATGATCCGGCCGTCTCCCTCTTTCCAGAACAGCCGTCCCAGAGCGAAGGCCGGGCGCACGAACAGGAAGTCGTAGAGTTCGTCGAAATACCACTTATTGAGCAGGAATTGATACAGCCCCGGGAAGGCGTGCGCGATCGCCCGGGCCGTGCCGGGCCGCAGAATATAGACATAGAGCGACACGAGAAAGCCGAGGACCATCATGATCGACGGGCTATACGAAGCCCAGGCCGGGATGTCGTGCATCTCATGTAGGATGTGATTGTCGGGGCCGATGAACAGCGACTCCTTCCAAAACTCCTCGAAGGCGTGGCCGGCGAAATAAGGTTCGAAGACGAAACCCGCCGCTACGGCGCCGGCGGCGAGCACCGCGAGCGGGATCAGCATGACGATTGGCGACTCATGCGGCGCGTGGCCGTGATCATGCGCGTGATCGTCGTGTCCATGAGCGACGCCATGATCCGCGCGCTTGCCAAAGAACGTCATGAACACCAGTCGCCAAGAGTAGAACGACGTGAGGCCGGCCGCCACGACCGTGGAGACGAAGCCGTACATCGCGGCATGGGAATGCTGTCCGGCGGCGTAGGCCGCCTCGATGATCGCGTCCTTCGAGAAAAAGCCGGCGAAGCCCAATTCCGTATGGGGTATGCCAAATCCCGTCAGCGCCAATGTCCCGATCGTCATCATCGCGAAGGTGAAGGGGATGTCCTTGCGCAGGCCGCCCATGTTGCGCATGTCCTGCTCGTGGTGCATCGCATGAATCACCGAGCCCGCGCCCAGGAACAGCAGCGCCTTGAAGAAGGCGTGGGTGAACAAATGGAAGATGCCGAGCGAATAGCCGCCCACGCCTTCCGCGACGAACATGTAGCCAAGCTGCGAACAGGTCGAATAGGCGATCACGCGCTTGATATCGTTTTGCACGAGGCCGATGGTCGCGGCGAAGAACGCGGTCGTGGCGCCGATGATCGTGACGAAGGTCAGCGCGTCCGGCGCATATTCGAAGATCGGGGACAGACGCGCCACCATGAACACGCCGGCGGTGACCATCGTCGCCGCGTGAATGAGCGCCGAGACCGGGGTCGGGCCTTCCATCGCGTCCGGCAGCCAGGTGTGCAGCAGGAATTGCGCCGACTTGCCCATCGCGCCGGTGAAGAGCAAGAACGCCGTCAGCGTCAGCGCGTCGACGTCGAGCCCGAAAATGTGAATGGTTTGTCCCGCTAAGCCCGGAACGGCGGCGAAAACCTCGTCGAAGGTCACCGAATGCGTGAGCTTGAAAGTGAGGAAAATGCCGAGCGCGAAGCCGAAGTCGCCGACGCGGTTGACCACAAACGCCTTGATCGCGGCGGCGTTCGCCGAAGGCTTCTCGTACCAGAAGCCGATGAGCAGATAGGACGCGAGGCCGACGCCCTCCCAGCCAAAGAACATCTGCACGAGATTATCCGCCGTCACCAGCATCAGCATGGCGAAGGTGAACAGCGACAAATAAGCGAATAAACGCGGACGATGAGGATCTTCGTGCATGTAGCCGATCGAATAGATGTGCACGAGGCTGGAAACCGTGTTCACGACGACCAGCATGACCGCCGTCAGCGTATCGACCCGCAGCGCCCAATCGACCTTCAAGGCGCCCGAGGTGAACCAGTTTCCGAGCACCGGCGTCACCGCCTCGCCCTGGCCGAGCGCCACGTTGAAAAACACCATCCACGACATGACCGCGCATGCGACGAGCAGGATGGTGGTGACGAGCTCCGAAGCGCGCGCGCCGATTTTGCGCCCAAGACCGCCCGCGATCAGAAAGCCGACGAGGGGAAGAAAGACGATTGCCTTGATCATCGCGCGGTCAGCCCTTCAAGCTGTTGATGTCGTCGACCGCGATCGAGCCGCGATTTCGATAGAAAGTTACGAGAATGGCGAGACCGATCGCCGCCTCCGCCGCCGCCACGGTGAGAACGAACAGCGCGAAGACCTGGCCGGTCAAATCGCCGAGCTGCGCCGAGAAAGCCACGAAATTGAGGTTCACTGACAAGAGGATCAGTTCGACCGACATCAGGATAACGATGATGTTCTTGCGATTGAGGATGATCCCCGCGATGCCGAAAGTGAACAGGATCGCCGCGACAACGAGATAATGCGTGAGGCCGATGGTCATGGTCTGCTTCCTTACACGCCGGCCCGCGAGGGCACTTTCTTCAGCTCGACCACCGTCTTGGCGGTCCGCGCGTTCTGCACTTCGATATCCTGGCGCTTCACATTCGGACGATGGCGCAGCGTAAGCACGATCGCGCCGATCATCGCCGTAAGCAGCACAAGCGCCGACACCTGAAAGAAGATCACATATTTCGTGTAGAGCACCTGCCCCAGCGCCGCGGTGTTGGTGACATGGGCGAGGATTGGCGACGCGGCGGCCTCTCCGGCCGTAGGCGCCGATGTCCAGCCGATGGCGACGAAGCCAAGCTCCCCAAGCACTAACGCGCCGACCCCGAGGCCGGCGGGAAGGTATTTCTGGAAACCCTGCTTCAACTCCGCGAAATCCACGTCGAGCATCATCACGACGAAAAGAAACAGCACCGCCACGGCGCCGACATAGACGACGATGAGAATCATCGCCAGGAACTCGGCGCCCTGCAACAGAAAGAGACCGGCGCCGTTGCAGAAAGCCAGAATGAGGAACAGCACGGAATGCACGGGATTGCGCGCGGTGATCACCCCGAAGGCCGAGGCGATCAGCACGCCCGAGAAAAGATAGAAGAATACGGCGGCCACGGCTTCGTCCTCTTTGCAAGATCTCGCGCCACGAGAAGAGGCGCTGGTTTTACGGGTCTTTCGTTTAGCGATAGGGCGCGTCGAGCGCGATGTTGCGAGCGATCTCCCGCTCCCAGCGCGCGCCGTTCTCCAGCAGTCGGTCCTTGTTATAGTAAAGTTCCTCGCGCGTCTCGACCGCGAATTCAGCGTTCGGCCCCTCGACGATGGCGTCGACCGGACAGGCCTCTTGGCAGAAGCCGCAATAGATGCACTTCACCATGTCGATGTCGTAGCGCGTCGTGCGGCGCGTGCCGTCGTTGCGGCGCGGACCCGCTTCGATCGTGATCGCCTGCGCGGGACAGATCGCCTCGCAAAGCTTGCAGGCGATGCAACGCTCCTCGCCGTTGGGATACCGGCGCAGCGCATGCTCTCCGCGATAGCGCGGCGACTGGGGATTTTTTTCATGCGGGTAGTTGATCGTCGATTTCGGCTTGAAGAAGTAGCGCATCGACAAAAAGAAGGCCCCGATGAACTCGGTGAGGAACAGCGATTTCGCGGCTTGGTCGAGTTTCATGATGCTACCTCAATTCGCCAGCGCGGCGGCGGGGCCAAACTGCAGCACGGCGGCCACAATGACGACCATCGCCAGCGAGAGCGGCAAAAACACCTTCCAGCCCAGACGCATCAATTGATCGTATCGATAGCGCGGCACGAAGGCTTTCACCATCGCGAAGAAGAAGAAGAAAAAGCTGACTTTGAGCGTGAACCAGATCACGCCCGGAATATAGGTGAAAGGCGCCACCTTGATCGGCGGCAGCCAGCCACCGCAGAAAAGGATCGTCAGCAGCGCGCACATGGTCACGATCGCCACATATTCCGCCAGCATGAATAGAACGTACGGAGTCGCGGAATATTCGATCATGAAGCCGGCGACGAGTTCCGATTCCGCTTCGACGAGATCGAAAGGCGGGCGGTTCGTCTCGGCCAGCGCGGAAACGAAAAAGATCACGAACATTGGCAACAGCCGCAGCCAGTACCAGCCGAGCATGCCGTATTTCGTGTCCTGCGCCTGCACGATGTCGGTGAGGTTGAGCGAGCCGGCGCAGAGCAGAACGGTGATGATGACGAAGCCGATCGACACTTCGTAGGACACCATTTGAGCCGCCGCGCGCAGCGCCGACAGAAACGGATATTTGGAGTTCGACGCCCAGCCGCCCATGATCACGCCATAGACGCCGAGCGAGGACAGCGCGAAAATATAGAGCACGCCGACATTGATGTCCGCGACCACCCAGCCCTCGGAGGACACCGGGATAACCGCCCACGCGGCGATCGCCAAAGTCGCCATCAAGAAGGGCGCGAACAGGAACACGCTCTTATTGGCCGTGTCCGGAATGACAGGTTCCTTCAGCGCGAACTTTATGAAGTCGGCGAAGCTCTGCCATAGGCCCCAGGGACCGACGACATTGGGTCCGCGCCGCAACTGCACCGCCGCCCAGATCTTGCGATCCGCCAAAATAACATAGGCGACATAGATGAGCAGCACGACGGCGATCAGAACGCTCTTATAAATCGCGAGAAGCACGGGATTTTCCGTGACGAAGGAAACGATAGTGTGCAGCCAGCCGTCGGTCACGTCGTTAACTCCTATTCCGCGGCCTGTCGCAGCCGGCCCTTGGCCAGCGCCGAACATTCGGCCATGACGGCCGACGCGCGCGCGATCGGATTGGTGAGATAGAAATCGGCGACGCTCGATACGAAAGCGTCCTTCATCGCGACCGACGAATGTTGCGCCAACTTGGGCACCGCCGCGACATCGCCGCGCTCGATCGTGTCGAGCCGCTGCAAATGCGGATGCTTCGCGAACATCGCCTTGCGCAATTGCGCAAGCGAGTCGAAGGGCAAGGGATCGCCCAGCGCGCCGGAAAGCGCTCGCAGGATCGCCCAATCCTCGCGGGCTTCGCCCGGCGGGAAGGCGGCCCGCGACGCGGCTTGCACGCGCCCCTCGGTGTTCACGAACAGGCCCGCCTTCTCGGTATAGGCGGCGCCGGGAAGGATCGCATCCGCGCGATGCGCGCCGCGATCGCCGTGCGACCCGATGTATACGACGAAGGCGCCTGGCGCGATGTCGATCTCGTCGGCGCCGAGATTGATGATCAAATCCAGCGCGCCAGCCTTGACGAAATCGTGCGCGGGCGCTCCATTGGGGCCTGGAACGAAGCCGAGATCCAGAGCGCCGACGCGCGCGGCCGCAGTGTGCAATATCGACAGGCCGTTCCAGTCGCCGCTGACGCCGCCGTGTTTTTGCGCCGCCTGCGCCGCGAACGCGAGCACGGCGTCGCCGTCCTCGCGCGCCAGCGCGCCTTGACCAATGAGAACGATCCGCTTTTGCGCGGGAGCCTGCTGCTGCTGGATGAAATGCAGCAGCGAGTCCGGACCGGCGCCGAGATAGTCGTAATCATAGGTCAAATCGGCCTTTTCTCCGATCAGCGCGATCTTGAATCCGCCCTTCAGCCAACGCTTGCGAATGCGGGCGTTGAGGACGGGCGCTTCCTTGCGCGGATTGGAGCCGATGATGAGCAGAGCGTCGGCGTCGTCGACGCCGGCTATGGCCGCGTTAAACAGATAGGAGGCGCGTCCGAAAGCGGGATCGAGCCTCGCGCCGTCCTGACGGCAGTCGAGATTCACGACGCCCAACTTTTCAGACAGAAATTTTAGCGCGAAGGTTTCCTCGAGCGCGGCGAGATCGCCGACCAGCGCGCCGATTCTTCCCGCCGGCGTCGATTTTGTCTTGGCGGCGACAAGGTTCAGCGCCTCTTGCCAGGAAGCCGGCCGCAGTCGGCCGCCTTCGCGAATATAGGGGCGATCCAGCCGCTGGCGGGCGAGACCGTCCACCACTTGCCGCGTCTTGTCGGAAATCCACTCTTCGTTCACCGCGTCGTTTATGCGCGGCAGGATGCGGATGACCTCGCGCCCGCGCGCGTCGACCCGGATCGCCGAGCCCAGCGCGTCCTGCACGTCGATGCTCTCTGTCTTCTGATATTCCCATGGCCTCGCGCGAAAATTCTGCGGCTTGGGCAGCAGGGCGCCGACGGGGCAAAGGTCCGTGACATTGCCCTGAAGCTCCGACGTCATGGCGCTCTGGAGATAGGTGGTGATCTCCATGTCCTCGCCGCGTCCTATCGCGCCCATTTCGCCAGTGCCGGCGACTTCTGCGGTAAAGCGAACGCAGCGCGTGCAATGGATGCAGCGGGTCATCTCGGTCTTGACCAGCGGACCGATATATTTGTCCTCGACCGCGCGTTTGTTCTCAATGTAGCGCGAGGAGTCCCCGCCAAAGGCCAGCGCCTGATCCTGCAGATCGCATTCGCCGCCCTGGTCGCAGATCGGGCAATCCAGGGGATGATTGACCAGCAGAAACTCCATCACGCCTTCGCGCGCCTTTTTCACCATCGGCGATTTGGTGAACACCTCCGGCGGCGCGCCGGCCGGGCCGGGCCGCAAATCCTTGACGGCGATGGCGCAGGAAGCCTGCGGCTTGGGCGGGCCGCCCTTCACCTCGACGAGACACATGCGGCAATTGCCGGCGATCGACAGCCGTTCGTGGTAGCAAAAGCGCGGCACTTCCGCGCCGGCTTCCTCGCAAGCCTGGAGCAGGGTGAATTCGGGCGGGACATCCACTTCCACGCCATCGACGAGAATCTTGGTCACTTCGCCTTCTCCAAATCGACGCTTTTGCCCAATGCCGTCATCCCTCTCACTCCGCCGCCACGCGCACGGGATCGGGATGCGGATTGGCCGCATATTGGTCGATGCGCTGTTCGATCACATCGCGGAAATGGGTGATGAGGCCCTGCACCGGCCAGGCCGCCGCGTCGCCAAGCGCGCAGATCGTATGGCCTTCGATCTTCTTCGACACGTCGAACAGCAGATCGATCTCGCGCTTATGCGCCCGGCCCTCGACCATGCGCTCCAGCACGCGCCACATCCAGCCCGTGCCCTCGCGGCAGGGCGTGCACTGGCCGCAGCTCTCGTGCTTGTAGAAATAGGAAAGACGGGCGATGGCGCGGATAATGTCGGTCGATTTGTCCATGACGATCACCGCCGCCGTGCCGAGCCCGGAGCCCAGCTTCGACAGGCTGTCGAAATCCATGGGGCAGTCGATGATTTCATGCGCCGGCACGCAGCGAACCGACGAGCCGCCGGGAATGACCGCGAGAAGATTATCCCACCCGCCGCGAACGCCGCCGCAGTGCGCCTCGATCAACTCCCGGAAGGAAATCGACATCGCTTCCTCGACATTGCAGGGCCGGTTCACATGGCCGGAAATGCTGAACAGCTTGGTGCCGGTGTTGTTCGGTCGGCCGATGCCGGCGAACCACGACGCGCCGCGGCGCAAAATGGTCGGGGCGACGGCGATGGACTCGACATTGTTGACCGTGGTCGGACAGCCATAAAGACCGACATTGGCGGGGAACGGCGGCTTTAAGCGCGGCATTCCCTTTTTGCCCTCCAAACTCTCCAGCAGCGCCGTCTCCTCGCCGCAAATATAGGCGCCGGCGCCGTGGTGGACATAAAGATCGAAGGGATAGCCGTGAATGTTATTCTTGCCGATGAGATTGGCCTCATAGGCCTCGTCGACCGCGCGCTGCAACGCCTCGCGCTCGGCGATGAATTCGCCGCGCACGTAAATGTAACAGGCGCGCGCCCCCATGGCGAAGGAGGCGATGAGAGCGCCCTC